>Ga0316222_1000759_pt1 | contig 45938 bp, 39 predicted proteins | sample TBH18011metaG_FD_206008 | JGI IMG/M metagenome (GOLD analysis project Ga0316222, IMG submission 206008) | Freshwater microbial communities from Trout Bog Lake, Wisconsin, USA - TBH18011 | ecosystem: Environmental > Aquatic > Freshwater > Lake > Hypolimnion/Profundal zone | place: USA: Wisconsin... | reverse complement strand
AATATCGGGCGTAATGCCGTTCAAAGGTCCGGTGCCACATGCCTTTGGGTCGGCGAAGGCCCGCTTCCCAGCCTTGGGGGCATCCCAGCTTTTGTTGCAAACGGAACGTCGCCTCAAAGGGGCGGTCGCGGCTGGCAATGCGTTGCGAGTGATAGCCCAGCCGCCAAGCCTTGCGCGATGCGAAACGGTCGCCACCATTGGGCTTGTAGAGTTTACCGACGCGCACGCCCTCAAAGGGGCAGACCATCCACCAGCGTTTGCCCCCGTAATGCGGCTGGGTGCAGGTGAGGCGGATGGTTTGCTTGACGTGTTCCTGATTTTCGCCTTCCCCGCGTGTATAGGATAATTCCAGCCGCTCGCGCCCCGGTTCATCCATTCGGGCAACATAGCTGATCGATCCTGATGGCCGTCCCCTGCAATTCCAATTCAGCACGCCGGAAATATGTGCGCCCGCCTTGACGTGGCCGGTGCGGATCATCCACGCGATATCGATCCGCAGCGATGCGTCGGCCGTTGGCCTGCCATATTGCCGCCCTGAACCGTAACCGCCCATGCCGTTTCACCTTCGCCAGATTATCCTAAATCAATAGCAGATTTAGAACGAAAAGTGAATCTTCAAAGCGTTAGTCAGCCTATTTTTTCTTATTATTTTCAGCAATTTCAGTCAGAATTACGCGCTCGAAATGCTCGCCCATCATGGTCAATCGTTCTGGCCCGCGTTGCTGGGGAACGTGCGTGGGCATTTTATAGCGAAACCTCGCTTCGATTTGTTTGGCGGTCGGCTGGCGCTTGGGTTTGGCTGCCTTGGCGCGTTGGGCTTCTAGGTGCGCAATGGCCAAAGCCGTGATTTGATCCTCGGCATACCATTCGGGTTCGTCCCGCCAATCCAGCTGACAGCGTAATTCACCGGCATTGGCCCGCCGCGCCAGTTCCTTTTTGGTGAGGCCAGACTTTTGCGCCGCCAGCTTTACCGCCAGCCAAAAACCATCGCTATCCTGTTTCACCAGCGCCATTGCTACCCCTCCACCTTTGCATCGGGTTGGCCGGCCATTAGGGCGTTAATCCATGCCAGCGCCAAGTCGCGGCTGCGATAGCGGCCATAGGCTGCCAGTTCCTGCCTCTCCACAATGGGGAAGGTGGAATAGATATAGGCGACATCATCGCGGCTGGCCTCACGGTTGGCGGGGTCATATACGCCGTAGAGGATGAAATAGAGGGCATCGAGTTTGGCGCGCAGGCGCAGGCGGTGATCCTCATCCCATGCGAAGGGGGGCAGCACCTCGCCCCCCGTATCCACATGGCCCAGATCGCGGGCGAAGGGGGCCATATCGTGGGCGGTATAGGTCAATTCCAGCACGCATTCGCGCACGATATCCGCCGCCGTTTTGGGACCGAAGGTGCGGGCATAGGCGGCTGGCGGGATTACGGGGAGCTGTTCAAGAATATACTTGTTCAGATGGCGGCTTTGAATTTTGTTCCTCGCAAAATAGTCGCAGGGTATTGAGTTCAGATTGGCCAACAACAGCGCGCCATCAGACGCGTCCAATTCGTCGAGTAGCGGAAGTGTGTTTCCGGCACCGACCTGCGGAACCATCGCAGCAATCACCGACCTTTCGTTATTGGTGTTGCACACATCGTTGAAGCCAATCGCATACGCCCGCCCGCTTGCCGTATACGGTGCAGGATTGCCCCCAATCCCTATGCCCCCTGCCGATCATGTCCAATGGGCCTTCTAAGGCGGCTGGGGCGCATTTCAGCATGTAATGAACCTTGCCTATCACTTCGGCCTCATAGGCGGCTGGCAGGGCGTTGCAGGCGTCCGCTGATGATAGGCGCTGACTGTCCACCACTCCGGCGATATACGTCCCGCCCAGCACTTTGCGCGCCCAGCGCCTCGGCATCGGGCGAAACAGGGGGGCGATTTCCGGGGGGACATGCAACAGGGCATGGCAATGCGCGCCGTATTTGGGGCCGGTTTCCTGCGTCCATGCCCAAGGCATCGCATAGCCCCGTTCACCCATCCATTCGCGCGCCAGTTTGATGAATGCGCCCGTCGCCGTGACTGACTGTGTAGGATCAACGCCGCCCAATTCCCATGCCAGCGTGATAAAACGGTTTAACGGCAATCCAGCCGCCCACGCTGCCTCGGTTGTTCGCGAGGGCAAGAGGGTAAACGGAAAACCTACCAGTTGGATACGTAACAAATAGGGGGCAAAGGGCTTGTTTTGTTCCGCAGGCCTGAAAAACAGGCATTTGCGAAAGCGCAAGCCTCAATCTGAATCTGGGGAAAGTTTTTGTTAGTGGATGGGCGCGGCAGGCCATTGACTAGGCTAATTTACTTGAAAACGCGATCACATCGCCACCGACTCGCAATTTGTCCAGATAATCGCTCCACCAATGCGCCATTTTGACGCGCTCGGGCCAATGTTCGCCGCGATGATAAATGCCGCGCACCCCGCCGCCACTGACACCATGCGCCAGCGCCCGCTCAATCGCATCGGGGTTCCAAATGCCACTTTCATTCAAAAAGGTTGAAGCGGTGGCACGAAGTCCGTGGGCGGTGATTTCCTCTTGGCCGAACCCCATGCGGCGAAACGCGGCATTGATGGTGTTCTCGCTCATTGGGCGTAGGCGCGTGTGCATTGCGGGGAAAACATAACCTGTCGTGCCGGACAGCGGACGCAACTCCCGAAACAAGGCCACCACTTGCGGCGAAAGGGGTTCGCAATGGGCGCGGCGGGCTTTCATTTTGCCAGCCGGGATATTCCAAACCGCTTGGGCAAGGTCCAGCTCGCTCCATTCGGCGTGGCGCAGTTCGCCGGGGCGCACGAATACATGCGGGGCAATCTGGAGCGCCAGCTTGGTGACGGGGCTGCCGGTGAAGCTATCTATCGCGCGCAGCAATTCGCCCAGCTTCGCGGGTTCCATTATGGCGGCGTAGTGGACAGCCTTGGGCGCGATCAATGCGCCAGTCAGCAGCGCGGCGGGGTCTGCCTTTGCGCGGCCCGTTGCCACGGCGTAACGGAACACGCGGCTGGCAAAGCTGCGGGTTTTCTTGGCGGTTTCATAGTTGCCCTTGGCTTCCAGCTTTTTGAGCGCGGCCAGCAACATTTGCGGATCGACATCGGTGATGGGCATCGCGCCGATGGCGGGCTTGAGCAGCGACAAAAACCAGCGGGCTTTGGACAGGGTGGCCTCTGCTCGGCTCTCTGCCGCCATTTTGTCGAGATATTCCTCGGCGACGCGCTCAAAGCTGTTTTCGGCGCTGATTTTCGCGGTGGCCTTTTCACGCTTGCGCTCCAGCCCCGGATCAATGCCCTGTTCGATTTTGGCCCGCGCGGCGTCGCTGCGTTTGCGCGCCTCGGCCAGCGTCACCTCGGGATATGCGCCCAGCGCCAGCCGCTTCTCTTTTCCGCCGATCCGGTATTTCTGCCGCCACAATTTTGACCCGTTGGGGAATACCTCAACATAGAGCCCCTTGCCGTCGGCGACCTTATAAGAGGTTTCGCGGCCCTTAAGTGCCCGAATTTCCGCGTCTTTCAGTGCCATTGGGGGCATGACCTTTCGCCAAAACGCTGCCGAAATGCCTATCTGCCCCCATTCATGCCCCCAATTTTCACGGATTGTGGGGGCATGGCCGCGAACGTCCAGCTACAGCGTGGGACGATAATGCCATGATTTTCGGGGTTTTGCGACCCCTCAGGGGGTGTCTAGATACAGGAAAATGGTGCCCAGAAGAGGACTCGAACCTCCACGCCCTTGCGAGCGCCAGCACCTGAAGCTGGTGCGTCTACCAATTCCGCCATCTGGGCACGGGGTGATGAAACAAGCGCTTCACCACCGGGGTAGGAGGGCGCGGATAGCGGCCCTCTTCGCAGCTGTCAACGCCTATGACGATGCGGCGCAAAATGGTTAGGCGTTGACATCGCCATAGTGGCTGGGCGGCTGGATCACCTCCATGCGTTCGGCCAGCAGGGGGCCGAAACTGGGGCGGCTTTTGAACACCGAATACCAGCTGCGGGCTTGTTCGTGGCCCGCCCAATCGATGCCGCCCAGATAATCCGCCACCGATAATTGCGCGGCGGCGGCAAGGTCGGCAAGGCTCATGGTGGCGCCGGCCAGCCAAGGGCGGTGGTCGAGAAGGTAGTCGATATATTCGAGGTGCTCGTGGGCCAGCTTCATGGCCTCGCGCAAGACCCGGCTGTCGGGGGCGGCGCGCTGGACGATGCGCTTGGTCATGCGTTCGTGCAGCATGGGGGCTGTGACGTCGCCATAGAGGTTCTCGTCGAACAGGGCGACCAAGCGGCGGATCTCGGCGCGGTTGGCGTCGGTGCCGTTGATCATCGGGTGGTTGTCACTGGTTTCCTCCAGGTATTCGCAGATCGCCCGGCTGTCGGCCAGAGTCAGCCCCTTGGCGGGGTTGTGTAGCACGGGGGTGCGGCCAGCGGGGTTCAGGCTGAGAAACTCCTCGCGGTGTTCCCACGGGTTTTCGCGCCACAGCTCGTAACCGATGCCCTTTTCGCTGAGCAAAAGGCGTACCTTGCGGCTGAACGGGCAGAGGGGGAATTGATAGACTTGCCACATTCGCCCCCCATGCCCCATTTGGGCGGGGCGCGTCCACCCCGGCAATGCCCTAATGTGGTGCGAAAGTGGTGCCATCATTTGCGCAGATCACCGAATCATCGCGCGCCAGCACCCACAGGCTGAGGCCGGCGTCCCGCGCGCGCTGGACCGCCATGCTGGTGGGCAACGATATGGTGACGAGGGTGGTGGCGCCGGCGCGCACCCCCTTTTCGACGATTTCATAACTGCACCGCGCGGTGGAGAGGACGAAGCCCGATTCCAAGGTCTGGTCATTTCGCCAGCAGGCGCCGACCAGCTTGTCCATGGCGTTGTGGCGGCCGACATCCTCTCGCAGGGCGAGGATCGCGCCTGTGGGGCTGGCGAGGGCGGCGGCGTGGGCGGCCCCTGTCGCGCGGCCCAATGTTTGCAGGGGGCGCAAGGCGTCGAGGGCGGCGAAGATGGCGGCGGGCTGGATTTCGGCGTGGGGGGCGACTGCGGGCAGGGGCCGCGCAACCTCGGCGAGGTTTTCCATTCCGCAGAGGCCGCAGGACGATTCGGCGACCCGGGTGCGGACCCTGTCCGCGATGCGTTCTGCGCCGGGGCCGGTGATTTGCGCGCGGATGATCCAGCCATCGGCGACCTCGGCGGTGGTAATATTCTGGATTTCGTCGGCGGTGGCGGCCAAGCCTTCGGCCAGCGCGAAACCTGTGACGAAGTCCTCCAGATCAGCGGGCGTCGCCATCATCACCGCATAGGATATGCCGTTAAATTCCAGCGCGATGGGGGTTTCAGGCACCCATTCGCGGGCCGCCGGGGCCTGCGAGCCATCGCGCCGGAACTCGATCATTATTTCGGCATCATATGCAGCGCGCACAGCTTGTGCCCATCGGGATCGCGCAAATAGGCGAGGTAGGCACCGAACGCCGGGCGCACCCCCGGTGGGTCCTCTGCGGTGGTGCCGCCGTGGGCGATGCCGGCGGCGTGCCAGGCGTTGACCTGTTCGGGGCTGTCGAATTTGAACCCGATGGTGCCGCCGTTGGCGATGCAGGCGGGCTCGCCATTGATCGGCACCGATACGATGAAGGCCGCGCCGTCCTTGCGGTAAATCAGCCGTTTTTTGACATCATCGACGATGACCGGATCAGCGCCCATCGCGGCGAAGGTCGCATCGTAAAAGATTTTTGACCGCGCCAGATCGTTGCTGCCGACGAAGATATGATTGAACATTTCTCTCTCCTACATTGGCGCAACCTTGAAATGACATCGCTTGAACACTCGCGGTCGGCCAAAAATGCTCTTAGACATTAGGCTGATCGCAGAAGCCTAGCAATCCCTTAGCGGCAGCGCCTCTAGAACCTCGCTTCGCTTCCAGAGCCCATGGACGCTCTCAAACCCAAGTGCGCGGAACTGGTTGTTGACGTGCTCCGCCGTAGTACGAGCCCGCCGCGATATCTCAGAGGCCGATACATATTCAACGGCCATTATCTCTACTTTTATTCTTGGGATCATCATAGCTCGCGGTCCCTTGGTGTGTGAAAGCAGATTGGCCGAGCGGAGTTTGCGAACATCGTACGATGACCAGTATCCCATGCCTATCGGGCTAGCGCATACACCCACTACAAGTAGTGGGGCATATTGCTCTATTAAGAGGCGGATAGGAATGGTGAACACCTCCTCGCAATCAACCAAACGTTGTATATGCAAGCGATTTAATAGGTCATGAACCTAGCACTGACCCAACAAGGTCACACAATTTCGCGATATTCTTATTTTTGGATCGAAAATTTGTATTCAATGGTGCTGCGATAGGTTTGACCTGGCGCAAGGCGTATGCTGCCGAATTGCGGGTGGTTGACGGTATCGGGGAATGCTTGCGGCTCCAGCACGATGGCGTCGCCCTCGCGGTAGAACTTGCCCGACTTGCCGTGCGTTGTCGCATCGAGGAAATTGCCCGAGTAGAACTGGAGCCCTGGCTGATCTGACCACAATTCCATCATCCGACCCGAGTGCGGATCGCTGAGGCGAGCCATGAGGTGAGGTTTGGCGGTGACCGCCCCGGTGACCGCCCAGTTGTGATCGTACCCCCGGCCAATAGCAATCTGCCCTTCGGCAGCATCGCGCACCCGCTCGGCAATGACGCGGGGCTTGCGAAAATCAAAGTCGGTGCCGGCCACGGCTCGCAACTCCCCGGTGGGGATGAGCGCGGCATCGACCGGGGTGTAGCGCTCGGCCGGGATAGTCAGCGCCGCGTCCAGTGCGCCAAAACGCGACCCCTCACCGGCAAGGTTCCAGTAGCCGTGGCTGGAAAGGGCGATCACCGTCGGCCGGTCTGCAGTGGCGGAGTAGCTAATGGTGAGCTGATTTCGCTCGTCCAACCGATAGCGCACGGAGACATCGACCGCGCCGGGGAAACCCTGGTCGCCGTCAGGGCTGACGTGGCGTAGTGTCACTTCGGCACTGTCAGGCGATGCGCGGGTCGAGGACACATCCCAAATGGCCTGATCGAAGCCAGCAGTGCCACCGTGAAGGGCGTTGGCACCGTCGTTGCGGGTGATTTGACAATTTGCTCCGTCGAGCGTGAACCGCCCGCCACCGATGCGGTTCGCCACTCTGCCAACAGTCGCGCCCATGAACTGCCGCTTGGCGAGATACTGATCCAGTGCGGCGTGACCCAGCAGAATGTCACCTTTATTCCCTTTGGCATCAGGCACGATCACGGCTTGCAGCGAGGCACCCAGTGTGATCACCGTCACTGCCATGCCATGATGGTTGGTGAGAGTCACAGCCGAGACAACCCGGCCATCTGGCATTTGGCCGAATGTGCGCAGCCTGAATTCCGCAGCCTCTGAAGGGACTGCAACGCACCACAATACCGCTGCCACTAATCGTAAAAGTCCGCGCTTTGTCATTCTGCCAATACTCATCTTGATTGAACCGGGTTTCTCTCACCGCAGCACTAGCTTGGAACGCGAATTGATCGACTGTCAGCCGTTGACAGGCAAAAAAATTCGCCACGTTCGGACACGCTGCCTAAAGTCTCTAAAATCATATAGTTAAGGAAGGCGCCGAGGTTTTCAATCCAGCGATCAGCGCCTGCGCCCTGGCGCTAACCTCGGCGGGGGTGGCGCCCGGGCGGTACAAGGCGCCACCCAAGGCCACTCCCTCGGCCCCGGCGGCCAACCAGTCTGCGGCGTTGCCCGCATCGATGCCGCCCACTGCCCATACGCCGACCTCGCGCGGCAACACGTCACGCACCGCTTTCATGTGACCGATGCCTTGCGAGGCCGCCGGGAACAGCTTCAATCGCAGCGCGCCCGCCCTTAATGCAACGAAAGCCTCGGTGGGAGTGACAAATCCGGGCATTACTTCAAGCCCGTTACCGACCCCGCGCGCGATCACCGCCACATCGGTGTTGGGTGTCACCATCAACCGTGCACCCGTCGCGGCCAATTGGTCCACCGCGGCGCAGTCCAGCACGGTTCCCGCCCCGATCAGCGCCTGATTGCCAAATTCCGCCTGGATCACAGCGATGCTGTCAAAGGGGGCCGGGGAATTGAGCGGCACCTCGATCATGCGGATGCCGGCATCCACCAAGGCGGCGGCGATGGCCAGCGCCTCCGTTACGCGGACACCACGTAGAATAGCCACCACTGGCGGCGCTCCTTGGGCCAATAAGCCATCAATCGTCAGCATGGATCATCCTTAGTCCGGCGATGGCGCATGGGGTTCCATCCGCCTGCTCCGCAGCGCCCCCTAGCGCGGCCAGTACGTGTTGATAACGCTGGGTCAGGCGCGGCTCACCAATCAATGTGATGGGGTGCGGATCGTCCGTCCGTAGCATTTCGCCCAGCTCGGCGCCGATCACCAGACCCGACAAGAACCCCCGCGCCCAGCTTGCCGAGCGACCATCGCATAATTGACCGCTGCGCGCCTCGAACATCGTTCCCAGCAAGCCGCCGCTGCCTCGCGCCCGCGCGATACCATCTGAAAAGCCCGCTTCCTCGTCCGCAGGCATCACAGGGGCGCCGGTTGCGATAAGACTGGAGCCCATCAGCAGAGCATAAAGCTCTCCGGTCAGGAAGGTGCGAAAACGGGTGATCCGCCCATCGGTAAGCATGGCCCATTTGCTGTGGGTGCCGGGCAAGACCAGCCAATGCTGGCCCGCGCCCAGCTCGGGCTGCAGGGCTATCGCGCCGAAAATCTGGGTTTCCTCGCCGCGCATCACATCGGGCACATGGCTTGCGTTGCGGCAGGACACCCCCGCTGCGATGCGCAGCGAGATGCCTTGGAAATGCGTGGCGCCGCCGCCCGCAGCCCATTCGGCTGCATCCGTGGGGCAGGGGCAATAGGGCACCTCAAACAGCCCATTTCGCGCGCCGGCCATGCCGCACAGGACAATCTGCGCCGGGGCGGCGTGCAACAACCAAGGCGCCAAAACCTGTGATAGCGCATCAGCGGGCGTCTGCTGCAACTGGCCGATGCCGGGCCCCTGGGCTGTATCGCGCACCGCGCCGCCTTCCAGCCGCCATAGCCGCAGCTGGCTCGTGCCCCAATCACCCAGTACGATCGCGCTCATGGGTTGAGGACCACATGCGGCAGAACGCGCCCCGCCACCGGCGCCGCAAAGGCAAACAGCCCGCCAGCATGCGGCTGCTCCGCCAAAGCCTCTACGCCCAACCCCACCCGCGCGGTGGTGACATAGGCGGTGCGCAGATCGGTACCGCCGAACGCTATTTTGGTGACGCGGGCACAGGGCAAGCTGATGGTCTGCAACAACCGGCCACCGCTGTCATAACGCCGCACCCCCCAACCATCCCACAGCGCCACCCACAGGCACCCCTCGGCGTCGATCACAATGCCATCGGGATGGCCATCGGCCTCGCCAAACTGCAGGAATATTTCGCGGTGGGCAATGCTTGGCCCCTCGCCGATGGTGAAGCGCCAGATGGTTCGCGCGGCGGAATCGACATGGTACAGCTGGGTGCCGTCATGGCTGATCGCTGGGCCGTTGGTTACCACCGCCTCGCCGCCCATGTGGTGCAACACCCCCCGATCCCAGCACCACAGCGCGCCAGTTGGTCGCTGTTCCTCGCCATCCATCGTGCCGAACCACAGCCGGCCTTGTCCGTCCACCGTGGCATCATTGGTGCGGTTATGCGCCGGCATCGGCAGGCGCGCGAGGCAGGCCCGCGTCACGCCATCCTTGCCGATATGCAGGATATGGTGACCCGAACCAACCACCAAGCCGCCATCATCGGCCGGCACAACGAAGCTGGGCTGCCCGCCCAAATCATGGCTATGCTGGGCGGGTTCTGCGCCCCCATGGCGGTGCAGATGGCCAAGTTTGATATCAACGAAACGCAGCGCGCCTTCCTCCGGAAACCACACCGGCCCTTCGCCCAGCATAGCCTCGACTGGCCAGATCAGCTGCGGCGCGCTGGTCATTTTGCGGGCACCACGCGGCTGCCCCACAGCGCGTAAAACACAATGTACAATTCGCAAGCTGCTGTCAGGTAGAAGCTGTTTTGCAGCCCGAAGCGGTCCGCCAGCCAGCCCTGCACCACCACCAGCGACCCACCGGCGATCGCGGTAATCAGCAACCCCGAGCCTTCCTCGGTCAGCGGACCCAGCCCCTTAATGCCCAACGCGAAGATCGTTGGGAACATGATCGAATGCGCAAGGCCCACCAAAATCAGCGCCCACATCGCAATCGGTCCATGCAGCGAGGCAGCAGCGATCATCACCACGAAGGCCGCCCCCGCGAAGCCAGCCAGCACACGGTCCGCCGGCAATTTACGCATGATAAACGCGCCCGCGAACCGCCCGACCATCATCCCGCCCCACAGCATCGTCAGGTAATTGGCAGCGCTGGCGTGGGTCATATTGCCGATCTTGGGGCCGGAAACGAAACTGATAAACAGGTTGGCCACGCCAATCTCGGCGATCAGATAGATGAAGATCGCCGGCACCCCGAACACCAGATTGCGGTGACGCCACAGACTCAGCCCCTTTCGCTGGTCCGCCGTGGCGCGGCTGCCCGCAGAACCCAGCGCCGGCAAATGCGCCCGCCCAATCACCAGGGCCAACACCACCAGCACCGCCGCCACCAACACATAGGGCAACTGCGTCGCTCTGGCATCGCTGAGCCGCTGGGCCGCGCTGATCGCCGTGCCCTCCATCGTGGTGCCCGCCATGGTGCGGCTGAGGATCAGATAGCCACCGAAATAGGGGGCAAAAAACGTCCCCATAGAGTTAAACGCCTGCACCAAAGTCAGTCGCGATTCCGCCGTCTCGGGCGGACCAATCACCGCAACGTAAGGATTGGCCGCCACCTGCAACAGCGCAATCCCGCAGGCAATCACGAACAATGCCCCCAGCGTTACGCCATAGGAAGGTAGCCGCGCCGCCGGCACCATCCCCAGCGCCCCCACCGCCATCACGCAGAGCCCGGTGACGATCGCGCGCTTATATCCGATCCGCTCGATCAACCACGCCGAGGGCATCGACGCCACGCCATAGGCGATGAACCAGACCGATTCGATCACCGTCGTCTGGGTGTAGTTAAGCTGAAACACACTGCGCAAATGCGGCAGCAGAGTGTTGTTGATCACCGTGATGAAGCCCCACATGAAGAACAGACTAGCCAGCAAGGTCAATGACTTGCCGTAGGGCGCGGTGCCCCCTGCAGCCGGTGAAACCCCCTTGATGTTCGATTGCCCCGATGGCGCTGCCACGCAAAAATCCTCTTAACCGTTGATCTTCTATTTGTATGAGTATATCCAAGCCGACATGTCGTCAACACCTCCCCCTTCTCGCAAACTCCGCTCCACCGCCTGGTTTGATAATCCTGCGAATATTGACATGACGGCGCTCTATCTGGAGCGTTACCTGAACTTCGGGCTGTCGATGGAGGAGTTGCGGTCAGGCCGCCCTATCATCGGCATCGCCCAAACCGGCAGCGATCTCAGCCCGTGCAACCGCCATCATCTGGTGCTGGCGGAGCGGGTGCGCGAGGGTATTCGCGAGGCCGGCGGCATCGCCATCGAATTCCCCGTCCACCCCATTCAAGAGACCGGCAAGCGTCCCACCGCAGGGCTCGACCGCAACCTCGCCTATTTGGGGCTGGTCGAGGTGCTCTATGGCTATCCGCTGGACGGTGTGGTGCTGACGATTGGCTGCGACAAGACGACGCCCGCCGCGCTGATGGCCGCCGCTACGGTCAATATTCCCGCTATCGCGCTGTCCGTCGGGCCGATGCTCAACGGATGGCACGCTGGCGACGGGCAGGGCGGGACACGTACCGGCAGCGGCACCATCGTCTGGAAAGCGCGCGAGATGCTCAGCCGAGGCGAGATCGACGATGAGGGATTCCTCCGTCTGGTGGCCTCCTCGGCGCCCAGCACCGGCTATTGCAACACCATGGGCACGGCCACCACGATGAACAGCCTAGCCGAGGCCTTGGGTATGAGCCTGCCCGGCAGCGCCGCCATCCCGGCCCCCTATCGTGACCGGCAGGAATGTGCGTACCACACCGGTAAACGCATCGTTGATATGGTGCGCGAAGACCTCAAGCCTTCCGACATCCTGACACGGCAAGCGTTCCACAACGCGATTGTGGTGAACAGCGCCATCGGCGGCAGCACCAATGCGCCGATCCATCTGGCCGCCATCGCGCGCCACATTGGCGTTGATCTGCGTTTGCGCGATTGGCAGGATAGGGGGCACAAGGTGCCACTGCTGGTCAATCTCCAGCCCGCCGGCGAATATCTGGGCGAGGATTATTACCACGCGGGCGGCGTGCCGGCGGTTGTGGCGCAACTGATCGGCGCCAAAATAGACGGAAAAAGCCTCATCCATGAGGGCGCGATCACCGCCAATGGGCGCAGCATCGGCGACAATTGCCGCAACGCCAAAATCGCCGACACGCGGGTGATCCGCAGCTTCAACGATCCGCTGATGGCCGACGCGGGCTTCGTGGTGCTGACGGGGAATCTGTTTGACGCCGCGATCATGAAGACCAGCGTCATCAGCCCCGAATTTCGCGCGCGATACCTGTCCGACCCCGCCGACCTGGAAGCCTTTGAGGGCCCGGTCGTGGTGTTCGACGGGCCAGAGGATTACCACGCGCGCATCGATGACCCGGCGCTCAGCATAGACGCCACGACGCTGTTGGTGATGCGCGGCGCCGGGCCCATCGGATATCCCGGCGCGGCCGAGGTGGTCAATATGCGCGCCCCCGCCTATCTGCTGCGCGAGGGGGTGCAGGGTCTGCCCTGCATCGGCGATGGCCGGCAATCGGGCACCAGCGCCAGCCCCTCGATCCTCAATGCCTCGCCAGAGGCAGCGGCGGGCGGCGGCCTGGCGCTGCTCAAAACCGGCGACCGGGTGCGGATCGATCTGGCGCGGGGGCGGGCCGATGTGCTGATCGACGAAGCGGAACTCGCCCAGCGCCGCGCCGTATTGGAGGCCGCCGGCGGATACGCCTATCCCGCAGCCCAAACGCCATGGCAGCAAATCCAGCGCGGCCTCGTTGGCCAAATGGACAGCGGCGCCATCCTGGAAGGCGCCGAACACTTCCAGCGCATCGCCCAGACCATGGGCCTGCCGCGCGACAACCACTGATTTGGCACTGATTTGGAGAGTTTCCTTGGCAATTGACGGCGCCATTCTGATCGGGCAGCGCGATGTTCAGCGCGAACTTGGTTTTACCGGCCTAAACCCGGCAACAGGCGAGGCCCTTGCGCAGAGCTTCAGCGAGAGCACCGCCGCCGATGTCGCAGAAGCCTGCGCTTTGGCCGAGGCAGCCTTTGCCCCCTTCGCCGCCCTCGCCCCCTTACAGCGGGCCGCATTCCTTGATGGCATCGCAGACGCCATCCTTGCGATAGGCGACACGTTGATCGAAACCGCGATGGCTGAAACCGCACTGCCCCGCGCGCGTTTGGAAGGGGAGCGCGGACGTACCGTTGGCCAGCTACGCCTGTTCTCCGCCGAAATTCGCAAGGGCGATTGGCTGGATGCCACCATCGACCCCGCCTTGCCAAACCGTGCCCCGCCCCGCAGCGACCTGCGCCGGATGAACGTCGCCTTGGGGCCGGTGGCGGTGTTTGGCGCCTCGAACTTCCCCTTGGCCTTTTCGGTGGCGGGCGGAGATACCGCCTCGGCCTTTGCCGCCGGCTGCCCGGTGGTGGTCAAGGGCCACCCAGCCCACCCCGCCACTGGCGAACTGGTCGCCCGCGCCATCCGCAGCGCCGTGCAGGCCTGCGGTTTGCCGCAAGGGGTGTTTTCGTTCCTGCCGGGCCGGGGTAATGCCTTGGGCGCGGCGCTGGTGGCAGACCCGCGTATCAAGGCGGTGGGCTTCACCGGATCGCGCGCCGGGGGCCTTGCGCTGATGGACATCGCTGCGCGCCGCGCCGAACCGATCCCGGTGTTCGCCGAGATGAGCAGCATCAACCCGGTCGTCTTGATGCCCCATGCTTTGGCGGCGCGGGCCGAAGCTTTGGGGGCCGCATTCGTCGCATCGCTGACAATGGGCGCGGGGCAGTTCTGCACCAATCCGGGTCTGGTCATCGCGCTCGATGGCCCTGACCTGGCGCGCTTCACCGCTGCCGCTGCGCAGGCTCTGACGCAAGTTTCCGCTCCATCGATGCTGACCCCCGGCATCCATACGGCATTCGTCCAAGGCGTTGCGGCGCTGGAGGCCAACCCGGCGGCCCAGCGGATTGCCAGCGGGGTGTCCGGCGCCGCCTGCAATGCCCATAGCGGCGCGCTGTTCCAGACCACCGCTGTCGCCTTCCGCGCTGACCCGGCACTGGCACATGAGGTCTTCGGCGCCGCCGGGCTGATCGTTTCATGCACGGATATGGCGGAGGTCGCCAGCCTGATCGCGGATCTGGAAGGCCAACTGACCGCCACGCTGCACCTCGACGATGCCGATCATGCGGTCGCCGCCGAACTGCTGCCCTTGCTGGCAGGCAAAGCCGGGCGGGTACTGGCCAATGGTTGGCCAACCGGCGTGGAGGTATCCCATGCTATGGTTCATGGCGGCCCCTATCCCGCCACCTCGGATGGGCGGACGACTTCGGTGGGTACGCTGGCGATGATGCGCTTTGTACGCCCGGTTTGCTTGCAAGACATCCCCGATGTGCTGCTGCCGCCGGCGTTACAAGCAGACAACCCTTGGGCCATCGCCCGCAAGGTCGACGGCCAAAAGGTGCCCGCATGATCGTCTCGTTGATCCAGTTCGAACGCGGTGGCCAGCGCGGCGTGGCGGCGCTGAATGATGATGGCGCAAGGGCTGTGCAAGGATGCGCCTCAACCCGTGAATTGGCGCTGGAGGCCCTAGCTGGCGGGCAGAGCTTGGCCGCATTGGCACAGGCGCGGATCGGTGAGGGTGTTGATCTGGCCAGCTTGCGCCTGCTCCCCCCCATTGACCACACCGACCCGGCACATCTGTTGGTCAGCGGTACGGGATTGACGCATTTGGGCTCTGCCGAGGGGCGCGACAAGATGCACCGCGCGGCGGCTTCAGGCGATAATCTCACCGATTCCATGCGCATGTTCCTGATGGGGCTGGAGGGCGGCAAGCCAGCACCGGGCGAAGTGGGCGTCCAGCCCGAATGGTTTTACAAGGGCGATGGCTCGATCATTGTGGCGCCCGATGCGCCGCTCGCCATGCCCCATTTTGCCGAGGACGGCAGCGAAGAACCCGAGATCGCGGGTATCTATCTGATCGATGCGGAGGGCGCGCCGGTGCGTTTAGGCTTTGCGCTGGGTAATGAGTTTTCCGATCATGTGACCGAGCGGCAGAACTATCTGTGGCTGGCCCATTCCAAACTGCGCCAGACGGTGCTGGGTGCTGAGTTGCGGCTGGGCGATCTGCCGGCTGACGTGCGCGGGGTAAGCCGTATCTGCCGCGATGGCGCGGTGTTGTGGGAAAAGCCCTTCCTCTCGGGCGAGGCCAATATGTCGCATACCATCGCCAATCTGGAGCATCATCACTTTAAGAACGCGCTGTTTCGCCGGCCGGGCGATGTGCATGTGCATTTCTTCGGCACCGCGACGCTGTCGTTCACCGAAGGGATCGCCACCCGGGCAGGCGATATTTTCGAGATCGAGGCTGACGCCTTCCGTTTGCCCCTCAGCAACCGCCTGGTGCGTGAGGCCCCCCAAACCCCCATCGCGGTACGCATGCTGTGAGCGAGTTGGCCATCGGCATCGTCGGTTGCGGCAAGATCGCCCGCGATCAGCACCTGCCGGCCATCGCCGCCGTTTCGGGCCTCACCGCCGTCGCCATCGCTGACCCATATGTGACGCACCCGCTGCTACCTTCCTATGGCGATCTTTCCGCCATGCTGGCCGCACATCCCGAGATCGGAGCGGTGGCGCTGTGCCAACCGCCTCAGGCCCGCTTCGCTGCGGCGCGAGAGGCTATTCAGGCGGGCCGCCATGTCTTTCTGGAAAAGCCCCCCGGCGGCACGGTGTCAGAGGCCGAGGCACTGGTGAGGCTGGCGCGCGAGGCAGGCGTGACTTTGTTCACCGCATGGCATTCGCGCGAGGGCGCCGCCGTTGCCGCGGCGAAACACTGGCTGGCGGGGCGGGCATTGCAGTCGGTGCGTATCCGATGGAAGGAAGACGTGCGCGTCTGGCATCCGGGGCAGAAATGGATCTGGCAGCCGGGCGGCTTTGGCGTCTTTGATCCGGGTATCAACGCCCTCTCGATCCTCACCGAAATCATGCCGGATGCGGTGCGGCTCACCGCTGCCGAGCTGACATTTCCGGCCAATTGGCAAGCGCCGATTGCAGCGGATTTGGAAATGGAAACACTGGGCGGCGTACCAATCCATGCGGAATTTGATTTCCGCCAGACTGGCCCGCAAAGCTGGGATATTGAGATTGAGGCTGCGGATGGCGCCATGCGCCTCGGCGATGGTGGCAATATTTGGGCGCTGGATGGCGCCGCGCAGTCCTGCCCGCCCCAGCAGGAATATAGCGCACTTTATCGCCGCTTCGCCGCGCTGATCGCCAAGGGCGGGGCCGAGGCCGATCTTGCCCCATTGCGCCTTGTCGCCGACGCCTTCCTTATCGGCCGCAGGCTCGCTACGGTAGCCTTCGAGGACTGAGGGAGGCAAAACTTATGGCCAAGGACAACACCACGCAGCGGCCATTGCGCATTCATCAGGCGGTGGCGGCGCGTCTGGGTGTTGCCATCCTGTCGGGGGATTATCAGCCCGGTGACAGCCTTGAAGGCGAAATCGAACAGTCGCTGGCGCTGGGCGTATCGCGCACGGCCTATCGCGAGGCGATGCGTATTCTGGTCGCCAAGGGCCTGCTGGAAAGCCGCCCCAAGGCGGGAACCCATGTCACCGCGCGTCGCCGCTGGAACCTGCTCGATCCCGATATTCTGGCATGGATGTTCAGCGGGCGGCCAGACGAGCATTTCATCCATGACCTGTTCGAACTGCGCGGCATTATCGAGCCCGCCGCGGCGGCTCTTGCCGCCCAGCGCCGGACGCCAGCGCATCTGGAAGCCATGGCGGCGGCTTTGGCGGACATGGGCGCATATGGCCTCTCCGCCACCCAAGGGCAGGAAGCAGACCGCACATTCCACCGCGCCATTCTGGAGGCCGCCGGCAATGAGGCTCTGGCTTCGCTGGCGAGTTCCGTCGGCGCGGCGGTACAATGGACCACCCATTTCAAACAACGCGCCCACCAGAACCCACGCGATCCTCTGCCCGAACATGCCGCCGTCCATGCAGCCATCGCCGCAGGGGATGTTGATGGAGCCAGCGCCGCCATGACCAATCTGCTGCATCTGGCGCTCGACGATATGACGCAAGCATTGCCGTGATCAGGGTCTGAAATTTGTTATTTTTAGAAAAGGAATGTTTCGTGCGCAAAATCGGCCACATGTTGGGCGGGGCACTGCTGCTGACCGTCACGCTGGCTGCGCCTGTGCGCGCGCAGAATGTCATCGCCGGCACGATCGCAACCGATCAGCCGGGGCCAACCATATCGCGCAATATTCAAGGCCAGTTTTCCGAGCATCTGGGACGCGGCATTTACGATGGGATCTGGGTTGGCCCGGACAGCCCCATCCCCAATACCCGCGGCATCCGCAACGATGTGGTCGCAGCATTAAAGGCCATCAAAATGCCGGTCGTGCGCTGGCCCGGCGGGTGCTTTGCCGACATCTACAACTGGCGCGATGGTATCGGCCCCCGCGACAAACGCCCCGTGCGCAAGAACGACTGGTGGGGCGGTATGGAGCCGAACCAGTTCGGCACCCACGAATTCTTCGATTTTGCCGAGCAATCAGGCTCGGACACCTATGTGGCGATCAACATGGCCACCGCCACGCCCGGCGTGATGCGCGAATGGATGGATTATATCACATCGCGCGGAGACGACACGCTGGCACAGGAACGCCGCGCCAATGGCCATGCGGAGCCCTTCAAGCTAGGTTATGTCGGCATTGGCAACGAGGCGTGGGGTTGTGGGGGGGCGCAAAGCCCGGAATATTTTGCCAACGAATACCGCAAGTTCGCCACCTTCTTTCACAAGAACGGTTCGACGTTCCACATGCATAACGACAATACGGCGCTGCGTGTCGCCTCTGGCCCAAACAATGATGATACCCATTGGATGGAGGTGGTGCTGAAAAACGCGGGGCCGATGATGGATGCGATCTCGCTGCATTATTACACCGTGTGGCACGGCGATTGGACGCAGCGCAACACGGCTACCGCGCTCAACTTTCCGCCCGCGCAGTGGAACGAGATCCTCTTTCAAGCGTGGCGTATGGACGACGTGCTGCGCGCCCATGAGGCGGTGATGGACCAGATCGACCCCAGCAAGCGCATAGGCCTATTTGTCGATGAATGGGGCACATGGTATGCGCCGGAACCCGGCACAGAGCCGGGGCATCTGTATCAGCAAAATACCCTGCGCGATGCTTTGGTGGCTGCCGAAACGCTGAATATATTCCATGCACACGCCGCCCGCGTTCGCATGGCCAATATCGCGCAAGCTGTGAACGTCTTGCAGGCAATGCTGCTGACGAACGGCGCCAAGATGGCAAAGACGCCCACCTACTACGCATTCGCCATGTATATGCCGTTTCAGGATGCCACCTTCCTGCCGGTGCATGTCACGCCGCCTATGCTCACGGCTGATAGCGGTCATTTCCCCGCCTTTACCGTCAGCGCTGCCAAGGCACTGGATGGCCATATTTATATCGCCGTAGCCAATGCCGACAAGGACCGCGGGGTAAGGTTGGCGCTGGATCTGGGCAGGGAAAAGGCGACGGGTATTTCGGGGCAAGTTCTTACCGCATCCAAACTCGATGCGCATAACACGCCCGGCGAAAAAGAGGAAATTAGCCCGCAGCCCTTTATGGGCGGCACCATCGGTGGCTCGAAACTTATGCTCGACATTCCTGCCAAATCCTTGGTGGTGGTCCGACTTGACGGAAAATAGCTGCGACACTTTCGCCGTCATGGTCAATTTCGCAGTGCGAAGCCGTTCTGCCCAGCACTTTGGGCCGATATTTCGGCGGCCAGCTCGACAACATGATCAACATGAAGCACGCGCTGGTCACCTGCGAGGTGGCGTACGGTCGGTTTCATCACGAGAAGGGCCGCACTGGCTTGTCGACCCGGTTGGTAGCAGGCCTGCATCGGCGGGAGCATGTGGAAGGACTATCAGACGAGGCAGTCTGCGCGCGCTGGGGCGAGAATGCCAACTACTAGTTCTTCTGCGATGCGCAGTATTTTCGCCTCAAACTGCCACTCGATCGTTCCTCGATGACGCGGAGGCACGGGAGGTTCGTTCCCAAGAAATTCGAGTTGCTGCTCGCGGAGGCATTGCGCGTTGCGATGGCGACCAAGTCGGTCGCCCACCCCATCAGCCCATAATACCCTGTCCCGGCAAGGCGAGCCACAGGCCACGCTTACGCTGAACCGGTTGGCCAAGAAGAACCATGCCCGCGCAGCGGTTTCGTCCATCGCGTCGAAATTGTCAGATCACGATTCCACCGACGACGTCAATCGACTTGACAAGCGTAGGCACTTCATGTTGCATGTGCACAGTCAAGGTTCCCTGCGTCGGTTTACTGGCTTGGGGCTAAGATGGGAAGCCGGTGACGCCCATATCGGGCCAATTCCGGCGCTGCCCCCGCAACTGTGAGCGGCGAGCGGTGGTTTCAAATTGTGTCACTGGCGCCCCCAAATGGACGCCGGGAAGGCCGAAACCAGCGCGCTGACCCGTGAGCCAGGAGACCTGCCTTTGGCGCCATAATGTTCCACGGACGGGGGTTGTTCCGGGGGGCCGCGCAGATTGAAAGGCTCGGGGCGCAATGCTTCGGCCTCAAATTTGGTAATTGCGCGCTCTTCGGCCAAACTTCGCCGCCAAGGCAGGTGACAGGTCTTTGTTCAAAATTCTCATCCGGCGCTGCGATCGTCCACCTTGCTAACGCGATAGCCAGCGCAGCAAGGCGCCTTGCGCTGTTGCCCGCGCTAGAACCTGCACATCATTTGTTTGGCCCCCGGTCCCCGGCGCCGATTGCGCTGCGGGATAAGGGGTGTGCCTTGCGTTTATCAGGAACCAACCATGCAGAATTTCGACCATATCGCGGCGCAATTGTCTGCCGTTCGCCCCGGTCACACCTTGCCACAAAGCCTTTACATCAGTGACGAGGCCTTTGCTTTCGACACTCAGGTCTTGCTGAAATCCTTGTGGCTTTACGCCTGCACCACCGCGCATGTTAAAAAGCCGGGTGATTGGTATGTTTTTGAACTGGCAAATAATTCGGTCATCATTGTGCGCGGCCGCGATGGTGAAATTCGCGCTTTTCACAACACGTGCAAGCATCGCGGCGCGCGCATCTGCAACGAGGCCAGCGGCAACAACGCGCGGCTATCCTGCCCCTATCATTTCTGGACCTATGGCCTTGACGGCAAGCTGATCATCGCACGCGGGATGCCCGATGGCTTTGACAAGGCAGACAACGGCCTCAGCCCCGTAGCGGTTGAAAACATCGGTGGACTATTGTTTATTTGCCTCGCCGATACTCCGCCGCCGATCGACCGCGCCCGCGCGGACATTTCCGCAGAGATCGGCATGTATAACCTCGGACAGTTGAAGGTTGCCTATCAGGCGGATCTGATCGACAACGCCAACTGGAAACTGGTGATGGAAAACAACCGCGAGTGCTATCACTGCGAAAGCAACCATCCCGAACTGCTGCAATCGCTGGACGGCAAGGGTTTTGGCAAAGGCCTGCCCGAGGATAACACCAGCGGCGAAGCCAGCCAAGCCGAGAGCGCCATCGAAGCCCAGCGCGCAGGCTGGCGCGCGTCGGGCCTCAATAGCGAGCCTGTGGAGTTTCCCGATGGATGGTGGCACCGCGTGGCCCGTATCGGACTGGCCGAGGGCGCGAACTCGCAAACTCTCGACGGAAAGCCCGCCTGCGACAAGCTGATCTGGCCGCATGGGGACGACCACAACACCAGCCTATCGGTGTGGACCCAGCCCAACAGCTGGCACCATTTCTGCTGCGACCATGTAGTGAGCTTCAGCGTGATGCCTTTGACCGCCGACAAGACATTGGTGCGCACCAGTTGGCTGGTTCACGAGGATGCCGTCGCGGATGTCGATTATGATCTTGATCACCTGACTGCGGTATGGCGCGCCACCAACGATCAGGACCGCGTGCTGGCCGAAATGAACCACGCGGGGATATGCTCGGATGGCTATCGCCCCGGTCAATATTCCGCCGAGGAAAAATTCGTTGAGACCTTCAAGGAATTCTACGTCGACAACGCGAAGTCAGTTCTCAACGTCACCTAAAAGATCGGATCAGCCCCGGACGCATAATCGGGAATGCGGTAGCCAATCCGCGTAACAGAGCTCCCACCTCCACCTGTGTGCGGCCACAACCGCGCCGCTTGACGAAGCGGCGTGATGCCGCACGCCTGGAGTGTTGACAGCGGACATCAGAGCGGAGCCCTAGCCCCAGCTTGCGCTCATGGTGGGCTACAGCGATTTGCCGTGTCCTGATTTTGGGCGAGGCGCTACTCCTATGATAATCTCTAGTGATGATCCTGTGAGCAATGGCGCGCAGCGGTTCGAGGTTTTCACGGGCAGTCGCCGCATAGGATATGGAAAACCTATGATTAAATGCCCTTTTGCGTCAGCGAAAAGGCGGATGTCAGTGCTAGGTTGTCCAGATGCCAATGTAAGGTTGTGCCAATGCCTATAGCTTGGGTAAGGTGACGCCGCGCTGGCCCATATATTTGCCCGCGCGGTCGGCATAGCTGACCTCGCAAGGCTCGTTGCCGCGCAGGAACAGGAATTGGCAGGCGCCCTCGTTGGCGTAGATTTTCGCCGGCAAGGGCGTGGTGTTGCTGAATTCCAGCGTGACATGGCCTTCCCAGCCGGGCTCCAAGGGCGTGACGTTGACGATGATGCCGCAGCGGGCATAGGTCGATTTGCCGAGGCAAATCACCAGAACATCGCGCGGCACGCGGAAATATTCCACCGTTCGGGCGAGCGCGAAGCTGTTGGGGGGGATGACGCAGCAATCGGTCTTGCGATCGACGAAGCTGTTGCTGTCGAAATTCTTCGGGTCCACCACGGCGCTGTCGACGTTGGTGAAGATCTTGAACTCGTCCGCCACCCGCGCGTCATAGCCGTATGAGGACAGGCCGTAGGAGATGCAGTCTCCGCGCTGTTGGCGTTCGACGAAGGGTTCGATCATCGCGTGGTCACGGGCCGCGGCGCGGATCCATTTATCGGAGAGTATAGACATGCCGCCTTCATGGCGGATGGGCGCGCGCGGGGCAAGGGCCAGATGGGCAAGAGGGCGCGGCCGCTGGCGAGCGCGGCGTTACGCCATCGGCAAGGCAGGCGACGGGTGGCCGGCGCTGCGGGCGCCCTTTCGGGGCGCGAGGGGGGCACGTCTTTTTCTGCGAACGGTCTGGGGGCGGTGCTTTCCCCCGGACTCGGCCCTGATCCTGATGCGATGGCGGGTAGGGCTCGCAATGGGCCGCCACGGTTTGGGCATCAGAACGATTGGGGCGCTGTTTGCGTGGCCACGGCTTTTACCCCCGCGCGCCGCTTACAACACCGGCCATCACGAAAGGCGTCAAGGCTGTCGCGTTCAGCCCCTCGTGCCCGTCCGGGGAGCGCGTTTAACCTTTTTGGTTCGTGTAGGAAAGGGGGATGAGGGTTTTAAGGTTTAAGGCGCGAGGGGGTTACCCCCTCGCGCTCCCATGAATTTTTTGGAATTTCGACTTCATTGCGTATCGCGTAGTATTGAATTTATGAATAACGATCCCAATTAGGTGTTTTCGACAAGCGCGAGGTGGCTATGGAAAGTATTTATGCAAGTGTTGCTTGCGACAGATGCGATGGGAGTGGTATAAAACAAGACGGAAAAGAATGTGGGGCAGCAGTCCACGACCATATTATTATTCCCGGAGATGCTTCCAAGCCTAGGGCGGATCGTCTTCCCCGAACTCCCGCGAAGCGGTAATAATGCCTGCGGCGCTTCGACGTTGACGCACGGTTCGCGATGCCGCGCAACTTCACCAATAAATGGGAGCGCGAGGGGGTAACCCCCTCGCATCTATCCCTTAAACCTTAAACCTTAAACCTAACCCGCCAAGGCGGCATGCCATTCCACCCCATGCGCGGCGAACAGCTCGGTCATTTGGCCTTTGGCGATCATGTCGGCGGTGATGGTTTCGAGGGCGTCGCCTAGGGTGCGGCTGTTGTCCTTGACGGCCATGGCGATGTCCCAGCCGGGGGAGGTCATGGCGGGGATGGGGCCTTTGCGGTGTTTCAGCATGGCAGATGGCTGGTCGTGGCGGACGGCCTCGGCCTGCGCGCGGGTGCCGAGGGACAGGTCAGCTTTGCCAGTGGCGACGGCGGACATGGCTTCGTATCCGGTGTCGTAATGGTGGACGTCACCGCGCAAAACGCCGCCGAAACTGCCGACCATATAGGCGTCGGAGACGGTCTCGATCTCGACCGCGATGCGTTTGCCCTTGAACTGGACGGGGGGGGCCTCGCAGTCATCGACGTCGCCGCAGAGCATCGCGAAACCCTCGCGGTAATAGGGGGCGAGGATGGCGACTTGGTCGTTTTTCAGCATGAGCTGGCGGTCGAACGGCACGTGGAGCATGACGTCGCAGGGTTGGAAACCCAGCAGGCCGCCGCGCCAGACGACGTTGCGGAAATCGGCGGCGAGGTCGTCGCCGGCCATGAATTCCACCACATTGGCCGCGACGCCGAGGTGTGCGGCCAATGCCTTGCCGAGGTCTACGTCGATGCCTTGTGACACGCCCGAACCATCCGCGCCCGCGCCCCAAGACCAAGGCCGGTTGTCACGGTAGACGCCGACGCGCAACCGGCCCAGTTCCTTGACCTTGGCCAGCGGCGCGGCCCAGAGCTGGCTGGGCAGCAGGGTGGCGGCGGCGCTGGCCGCCAGCCCGGTCAGCAGGCTGCGGCGATTCAGGGAATCAACCATCGACATGTTTGGTTTCGAGCCATGCGCGGATCGCCCAGCCGGCTTTTTGGCCCAGGATCTCGCCCATCGGGGGCATATAGACCTTGCCGTCGTGGCTGGAGCCGTGGTGGTAACGCTGGACGAACCATTCATCGCCGGTGTCGCCTAGTTCCAGCAGGCGCAGATCCGGCGCGATGCCGCCCGACATCGCCTGCAAACCGTGGCAACGGGCGCAGTTCTGGCCATAGGCGCTCTCGCCGATCTCGATCGCCTTGGCGTTGCCGCGATAGGGGTTGTGCGTCACCCAATTGTCATTGCCGCCAGCGATGTCGGGCAGCGCGGAGGTGTCGACCGGCTGCGGCGTGACGTTGCCATGCGCCCAAATGCGGGTGCCGATGCTGGTGGTGGCCAGCGCCAGCGCCATCAACAGGGCCGCGCGGCCATAGGGTTTGGTGCTCGTGTTCATCGCCTGCATCCTCTGTATCTGTGATCGCCGGGCATCGGGGCCTCGGCTTGCTTTCCCCGTTGGTGTACGGGATACTGCCCCTGCGCACACGCAAACATAGCACCTTGGTACCATATGCTCAGGCTTGGCGAGGAATAGAGTGAGGCGGATGAAAACTTTTGGAAAAATCGTGACGGGTGTGGCTCTTTTGTGGGCGGGGGCGGCTGTGGCGGGCGGCACGGCCTATGTGTCGGACGAAAAGGGCAATAGCGTCACGGTGATCGATCTGGACAGCGGCAAGGTTTCCGCCACTTGGGGCGTGGGGAAACGTCCGCGCGGGATCGCGCTTTCACGCGACGGCGCGCAGATTTTCGTCGCGGTGGGGCAGGACAATGCCGTCGAGGTGCGCGACCGTATCACCGGCAAGCTGTTGAGATCGCTGCCATCGGGGTCGGACCCGGAAACGTTCGCGCTGTCGCGGGATGGCAAGATGCTGTTCGTGTCCAACGAGGATGACGCGGTGGCCAGCGCCATCGATTTGGGCCGCGCCGAGGTGGTCTGGCAGGTGCCGGTGGGGCGCGAGCCCGAAGGCATCGCCGAAAGCCCCGATCATAAATGGCTGGTGGTGACCAGTGAGGATCAGCATAACCTCTCGTGGATCGATCTGGCGAGCCATACCAAGACGGACGAAACCGAGACAGAAACCCGCCCTCGCCATGTCGAATTCACCCCCGATGGCAAGGAGCTGTGGGCGGCCGCGGAGACCGGCGGCGTGGTGCAGGTGGTCAGCCCCGATACGCACAAGGTGCTGGAAACGATCCATTTCACCCCGCCCGGCGTGGCTGATTACAAGGTGATGCCCTGCGGCATTCGCTTTACCCCCGACGGGCGGCTGGCGGTGGTGGCGCTGGGGCGGGCGAACCATGTGGCCTTGGTCGATGTCGCCACGCGGCGGGTGCTGTCCTATGTGCGGGTGGGCGCGCGGCCCTGGCATCTGGCGCTGAGCGCCGATGGCGCGCGCGCGCTGGTCGCCAATGGGATGAGTGATGATTTGAGCGTCGTCGATCTGGCCAGCGCCAAACTGGTGGCGACCTATCCCGCCGGCGCCGGCCCTTGGGGGGTGGCGATCGCGCCTTAGGCGCGCGGGCCGGACCCGCCCCGACTTTGGCCCTATTGGCCCAAAGTACAACTGCCCAAAGTCCAATACCGAGCGCGTCCCGCTAAGCCCATGTTGCCCCCCAGCCGGATAACCGGTCCTATTTTCAGGGGGAGTATGATGCGAAAGACTCATCTTTTTGGCGGCGCGGCGATTGCTTTGGCGCTTTGCTTTTCGGCCACCGCGGCCTCGGCCAGCACCAGCGCCAGCCTGCTGAAGCGTCTGCACGACAAGGGCATCCTCAGCGATGACGACTATGCCGCACTGATGGCCGAAGAACAGGCTGATGCCGCCAAGGCCGCCGCGCCTGCACCGGCACCGGCACCGGCAATGGATCAGGCGCAAGGCGCGCTGGACATGAGCCATGTGGTCAAGATGACCGATTCAGGCATCGGCATGCAGGTCGGCCCGGCAACGATCAAGTTCTCTGGCTCGGTCAATGGCTTCTATGTTTATGACAGCCCGCAGAAGAACGCGGCTGCGGTGACCGGCGGCCTCGCCAGCACCGGCACCAATGGCACCAGCGCGGTGCGCAACGGCCTGCTGCCCGGCTTCTTCAAGGTGGACGTGACCACCAACCAGGGCGGCTGGGATGTCGGCGCGCACTTTGGCATGTATCCCGGCATCAACAGCAACTCGTGGGCAGGCCTCGGCGCCAACAGCGCCGGCCAAGCCACGCCTTTCGCCACATCGGGCATCGATTTCCGCCAGACCTATATGACCTTTGGCAAGAAGGACATCGGCGAGTTCAAGATCGGCCGTGACATCGGCCTGTTCGGTTCGGACGCGATTTTGAACGACATGACGCTGTTGTCGGTGGGCACCACGGGCGGCAATACCGCGCCGGGGAACACATCGCTGGGGCGCATTGGTATCGGTTATATCTATACCGATTTCCAGCCGCAGATCACCTATACCTCGCCCAGCTTCAGCGGGTTGACGGCATCGGCGGGTATCTTCCAGCCGCTGCAATCGCTGACCAGCCCCGCCGAGCAGAATTCCAGCCCCGGTTTCCAGGGCAAGGTGGCCTTTGACACGAAAATGTCGGGCGCGGCGGTGCATCTGTGGGTGTCGGGCCTGACGCAAAAGCACGATACGGTGGTGGGTAACAGCTACACCGGCAGCGGCGTTGATGGCGGCGGCAAGGTGACCATCGGCCCGGTGTCATTGCTGGGTTATTACTACACCGCCAAGGGTCTGGGCACCGAAGCCTTGGGCCTGTTTGACGCCGACGCCAATGGCAATGCGCGCAAGAGCAGCGGCTACTACGTTCAGGCTTTCCTGACCGAAGGGAAGTTTGGCGCAGGGGTCAGCTATGGCGCCAGCCTGCTGAACACCACCGGCGAGGCGGATCTGACCGCCAACCCGACACTGGTGCATAAGAACTCCAGCACCGTCGGCCAGCTGCGTTATGGCCTGACCAGCTGGGTGACGCTGATCGGCGAATATACCCACACCAAGGCTCAGGCCAATAACGGTAACGCCGACGCCAGCGACACGGTGTCCTTGGGCGGCATTCTGTTCTTCTGAACAGATAGCGACTGACGATAGGGGTGCCGCGGTTGCCTTTCGGGGGCGACTGCGGCACTCGCTTTTTGGGCTTGGGTTGTTTCTAAAGGGGATTGATTGTGCGGATACGGAATGTGGGCTTTGCGGGATCGGCGCTGGCTTTGGTCTTGGCCGCGCCGGTCTATGCGCAGCAGGTTCCGGCGGACGCGATTGTGGTGACCGGGCATGGGCTGAGGGACGCGCCTGCCGCCACCGCCTATGACATCACCAAGATCCCCCGCGCCGCGCTGATCGACAGCCCTTCCGGTCTTCTGGAAGACGCGCTGGAAAATGTCGCGGGGTTGCAGGAATTTCGCCGGTCGGACAGCCGCTCGGCCAACCCCACCGCGCAAGGGGTGACGTTGCGCAGTCTGGGCGGAAATGCGGCAGCGCGGACCTTGGTGCTGCTGGACGGGGTGCCGATGGTCGATCCGTTCTTTGGATCGGTGCCGTTTTCGGCGATGGCTCCGGGGCGTTTGGGTTCGGTGAATGTGATGCGCGGCGGCGGCATGGGAGCGTTTGGCGCGGGCGCGGTGGCGGGCACGATCAATATGGACAGCGCGGATGCGCGCACGCTGGGGTTGTTCAGCGGGCAGGCCCTGGTGGACAATCGCGCCGAGAGCGCCTTGTCGGCGACGGTGGCGCCGCAGCTCGGCGAGGGGTTCGCGGAGATTTCGGGCGATTGGAATACCGGGCAGGGGTTCTGGACCACCCCCACCGCCCAGCAAGTGCCCGCCAGCGCGCGGGCGGCGTATAATGATTGGTCGGTGTCGGCGCGGGGCGTGGCTCCGCTGACGCCGGACATTGAATTGCAGGGCCGGATCATGGCCTTTGACGACAAGCGCACGCTGCGTTTCGCCGGCGCGAACAGCATCAATTCGGGGCAGGATGCGAGCGTGAGGCTGGTGGGGCGGGGGGCTTGGCAGTTTGATGCGCTGGCCTATGTGCAGGCGCGCGATTTCAGCAATATCGTCGATGCCGCCAGCAGCAACGCGCGGCCCTTGATCAGCCTGAACCAGCGCAGCACCCCCGCCACCGGCATCGGCGGCAAGATCGAACTTCGGCCCCCGGTGGGCAGCGCCCAAGTGCTGCGGATCGGGGTGGATGAACGCCGCGCCGATGGCCAATTGTACGAGGAAGCCTTTGTCGTCCCCAGCGGCGCGGCCAAGGAATTCCACCATGACGGCGGCACCAATGACGATTTCGGCGCCTTTGCCGAGGATGACATCAAGCTGGGCCGCCTGACGCTGACCGCCGGGGCGCGCGAGGACCATTGGGCGATCGATAACGGCTTTATCGTCACCACGAAGCCCAATGGCGCGGTGACCACCAACGCCCATTATGCCGACCGTGAAGGCTGGTCGGCATCGGGGCGTGGGGGCGCGGTGTGGGCGCCGGTTGCGCTGCTGTCCTTGCGCGCATCGGCCTATACCGGGTTTCGCGCGCCGACTTTGAATGAGCTGTACCGGACCTATACCGTCTCGCCGGTGACCTATGATGCCAACCCGAACCTGATTGCCGAGCAGCTGAAGGGATATGAGGGCGGGGTGGATGTGACGCCCTTGGCGGGGGTTCGGCTGTCGGGAACGGCGTTTTACAACCGGGTCGAGCATGCCATCGCCAATGTCACCATCGGCACCAATCTGGACATGCGGCAGAATGTCAACGCGATCCGCGCGCGCGGGCTGGAGTTTGACGCCAGCGCCACCCACGGCGCCTTCAGCCTGAATGCGTCGCTGGCGCTGACCGATGCGGTGGTCGAGGCGCCGGGGGCCACCATCAACGGCCTGCGCCCCGCGCAGACGCCGAAGAATGCTTGGAATGTCAGTGCGACTTGGGCCCCGCATCAGGGGTGGAAGCTGGGAGCCAATGTGCGGCATGTGGGGGCGCAGTATGAGGATGACCTCAATAGCTATGTCCTGCCCGCCGCTACGACGCTGGGGGCCTTTGCGCAGGTGCCGATCAAGGGGCGGGTCAGCCTGATCCTGCGCGCCGAAAACATCACCAACGAAACTGTGGAGACGCGCAATCTGGCGGGCTCTATCGACTTGGGGACGCCGCGTACGCTATGGGCGGGCATCCGTATCGGGGGCTGATGGATGAATACAAATTATGATAGTGGCGCGCGCGCGCTGCATTGGGCGATGGCGGCGCTGATCCTGACGGCGCTGGGGCTGGGCTTGCTGCATGATGCGCTGAAGCCGCTGAACGTGATGCCGCTGCATAAATCGCTGGGGCTGAGCGTGTTGGTGCTGGCGGCGGTGCGGGTCATCTGGCGGCTGACGCATAGCGCGCCTCCGCTGCCGGTCAGCGTGACCCCGGCGCAGCGCGCCCTGACGGCGATGGTGCATGGTTTGCTCTATGTGCTGATGCTGGCCATGCCGATGAGCGGCTGGGCCAGCGCCTCTGCGGGTAAATATCCGCTGAGTTATTTTGGCCTGTTCGCATGGCCCAAGCTGGCCGTCGCCAAGGGCAGCGCGGCGGCGGGCGCGGCGCATCAGGCGCATGGGGTGGGCGGCTGGCTGATGCTGGCGCTGGTGGCGGGGCATATCGGCGCCGCGGTCTGGCACGCCGCCAAGCGCGACGGCGTGATGGAACGCATGCTGTAATATAAAAGGCGCCGGACCTTGGTGGTCCGGCGCCTCTCTCTCGGTGCGACCCGAAGAAATTCGGTTATCGAAATCAGTGCAGCGTTTTCAGATAAGCGATGATCGCGGCGCGCTTGGCGGGGTCGCTGATGCCGGGGAAGGACATCAGCGTGCTGGGCACCATCTTCATCGGGCCGGCGATCCATTTGTCCAGCGTGGCGGCGTCCCACTTCAGCTTTGCGGCCTTCAGGCCCGGCGAGTAGCTGTATTTGGTGGCGGCAGCCTTGCGGCCGAACACGCCCCACAGGTTGGGGCCGACCTTGTCGCCAGCGCCCTTGGCGGCGTTGTGGCAGACGAGGCAGCGGTTGAAGACCAACGGCGGGGTGTCTGCCATCGCCGGTGTGGCGCTGGCCGCCAGCAGGGCACCCAGCAGAAGGGCGCGTGAAAATTTAGCCATATATCCTCTCCCGAAACTTGTGTGTTGGGGATGCACATGCCACGCGGGGGGCGCAAGAAATATTGCACTTTGGTCCGGTTGACGCACGTAGGGTGCAGGTGAACAGAACCTGCGAAAGAGAGGGGAGGAGCATGAGCGGAAAAGCATGGCTGGCCTGCGCCCCCTGTCTTTTGGGCGCGGTATGGGGTGCGCCGGCCTCTGCGCAGGAAACGGCGGAGATTGTCGTCACCGCGCCCTCTGCCGGGGACGCGATCGCTCTGCGCGATGCGCCGGGCAATGTGGCGGTGCTGAAGGGCGATGTGCTGCGCGGGCAGGGCAATCTGGCTGATCTGCTGAATGCGTCGGTCGGTTCGGTGACGGTCAGCAATGGCAATGGCAACCCCTATCAGAACGATGTGTCCTATCGCGGGTTTCAGGCGACGTCCTTGCTGGGGGCGCCGACCGGGCTGTCTGTTTATGTCGACGGGGTGCGGATGAACGAGCCCTTTGGCGGCGGGGTCAATTGGGATCTGATCCCGATGAATGCGGTGGCCAGTGTGCAGGTGCTGCCGGGATCAAACCCGGTGTTTGGGCTGAATACGCTGGGGGGCGCGCTGGTGGTGGCGACCAAGAACGGCGCCGACAATGGCGGCTTGGCGCTGAGCGCGCAGGGCGGCACATGGAACCGCCGCGCGGTTCAGGCCGAGGCGGGCGGGCGGCTGGCCGGCGGCTTCGATTGGTTTGCGGCGGGCAATTATGACGCGCAGGATGGATACCGCCTGTTCACCCATTCCGACGTCCGCCAAGCCTATGGCAAGCTGCGCTGGCGGGGCGCGCGGGCCCATGCCGAACTGGGGGTGAGCTGGGCCGATACGGTGCTGAACGGCACGCAGGGGTTGCCCTTGTCGATGCTGGGAACGCCGCAAATGGCCTATACCGCGCCCGATGATGTGGCGAACCGGCAGTTGATCGTGAACCTGAAGGGCGACGCGCAGCTGGCGGAGATGATGCATATCAGCGGCAATGTCTATTACCGCCACGCCACATCCAGCGTGGCCAACAGCAACGCCAGCCTGGACGATGCCTGCGGGGATCAGGTCGATTGCGCCGGAGCAGCGCCGGGGGGGACGGCGCTGAACCTGAATACCGGCGGGGGCGGATTAGGGATCGCGGATTATACCAGTCAAATCAACACATCACTGGCCTTTTCCGACACGCGGCAGAATATTCTGGGCGGCAACTGGCTGCTGGATGTCGATCAGGCGCTGGGGGGGCTGCGGAATGACCTCAACATCGGCGGCAGTTTTGAAGTGGCGCGGGTGGGCTTTGATCAGAGCACCTATCTGGCGCGCTTGATCGCCTATCAGACCGTGTTGCAGCCGTGGAATGTGCAATATGGCAGCGCGGCTGGATTTCAGGGCAATCCGCTGATCGGCAGCATCAATGTGGCGACGCATGATGCCAGCTATAATTTGTTTGCGCGCGATGTGTTGCACCTTGGCAAAACCCTCAGCCTCACCGCATCGCTCAGCTATACCGCGACGCATCTCAGCCTGTCGGGGACCAATGCGACCTATCTGGGGACGGATGGCGGGGCCAGTTGGGTGGGCGGCGACGGGCAGAGCTATTACAACCCCGCCTATGTCGGGGCGCAATATTGGGCGGGAACGCAGCTGGCGACATTTGCCGCGCCAGCGGGGGGCGTGGCAGGGCCAGAGGTTGACCCGGTGGCCGGCGCGCATGATTACCACCGCTGGAACCCCTCGCTGGGGGTGACGTGGAACCCGTCGCGCGCATTGGGCTTCTTTGCCGATGCCAGCGAGGCGATGCGCGCCCCCACCGCGATTGAGCTGGCCTGCGCCGATCCGCAGCGCCCTTGCGCGCTGCCGACGGGCTTTGTCGGCGACCCTGATCTGGCGCCGGTGGTGGCGCATACGCTGGAACTGGGCGCGCGGGGGGCTGTCGGGCGTGTCTGTTGGAACATGGCGGCCTATCGCACGGTGCTGGATAACGACATCGAGTTCACCTTTACGCCGGCGGGGTTGGGCTATTTCGCCAATGTCGGCCAGACCCAGCGCCGGGGCTTCGAGGCGGGGGTGAGCGCGGATTTCACCCATTGGCACCTCAGCGCCAGCTATGGATATGTGGCGGCGACCTATCGCAGCAGTTTCACCGATGCCAATGGCGATACGGTGGTGCCGGGCGACCATCTGGCGGGCATTCCGGGGCAGAGCGTCAAGCTGCACGCTGGGTTCACCCCCAGCAAGGAGGCGGAATTTGGCGCCAGCCTGATCGCCACATCAGGCCAATGGGCGCATGGGGACGAGGCCAATTTAAACGCCGAGGTGCCCGGATATATGCTGGTAAACATCGACGCGCGGCTGCACCCTATGCCGCGGGTGGAGGTGTTCGGCAGCGTTAACAACCTTCTAGATCGGCGCTATGCAACATTCGGGGTGATGGGGCAGAATATCTATACCGCGCAGGCAGAGCAATTCCGCACGCCGGCGCCGGGGCGGTCGGTGATGGTGGGGCTGCGTTATGGATTTGGCAAAGGGGGAGATTAATCGACGAGCGCCGTGCGTTTTTGCGCGCCCCATGTTCCGCCGCCAGACAGAAACGCCACCCAGCCCCAGATCGCCCCGGCATGGCGCAGCAGCTGAAAACTGAACGGTTCGGCAAAGCTGGCGATCAGCGCGGGGCCCAGACCCAGCCCCTGTGTTTCGCCGGTCCAGCGGCGGTAAATGCCGATCGACCACAGGTGAAAGGTCAGGTCCACCGAGACCTTGGCCAGCATGATGGCGACGATGGGCACCGCCAGATAAAACCGCCCGCTCAGCCCCAGCCACAGCAGAATGACAAACGCCGTCATCCCATAGACCGGTTGCAGCGTGTCCATCGCCTTGACCGGCAACATCCGCGTGCCCAGATGCCCGTAATGCGCGTTGCCCACCATGTCGCGGTTCCAGTGCTGGGTTTGCAGGAAACCGCCGAACCAGCGGCGGCGTTGGCGCAGGAAGGCCATCGGGCTGGCGGGGGCATCGGTGCTGGCCAGCGCTCCGCCGACCACGCGCACCCGCCAATCCTGCCCGGTGTCCGCCGCGTGGCGGTGGAGGCGGTGGATCAGTTCGTAATCCTCGACCATGCAATCGGGGTCGAAACCGCCGACCTCGACCACCGCCGCGCGCCGGAATGCGGCAAAGGCGCCGGAGATCAGCAGCAGGCCGTTTTGCCCTTCCCACGCGGCGCGTGACAGAAAATTGCGAACATATTCGTAGGTTTGGAACCATTGGAACAGGCGGCCCATCAGGTTCGCCCCGCAGATGGGGCGCAATACGCCGGTCGCGGCGACCAGCTGCGGCTCGGCGGCGAAGGCATCGCGCATGGCCCTGAGCGCGCCGGGTTCCAACAGGGTGTCGGCATCGACGGTCAGCACCATCTCGGTATCGACGCGGAGCATCGCGGCGTTCAAAGCGCGTGCCTTGCCGCCATGGGGCAGCCGCAGCCAGCGCAAGCTGGGCAGCACCGGCGAGGGGTCGCTCAGCATGCCGAGCGCGGGCGCGCGCAGGCCGAACTCGCGTGCCAGGACGGCTGCGCTGTCGTCGTTGCTGCCATCGTCGGCCAGCAGGATCATCTCGGGCGGGCCGTCCTGCGCGGCGAGGCGTTCGATGGTGACGCGCAGCACCGGGGCCTCGTTATGCGCGGCGACGATCACGGCCATTGAGGGGCCAGCCTTGTTGATGAAGGGGGCGGCATCGGTTGCGGGCGCGGGCGCATGGACCAGATGGCGGATCGACCACGCGGTGAACAGCAACAACGCCGTGTCGTACAATATATAGCCAATGCCCACCGACCACCCCGCGACGCTGGTGCGCAGGAATGCCTGCACCGTCAGCGCCACGAACAACACCGGGCCGACCGCGCCGATCAGCCGGCTGGGCCAGCCCACCTTGCGCGGGGCCAGACGCGGCGATTGCGCCTCGAAAGCATGGAGCATCATGTTCATGGGCGGTAAATGGCCGATCAAAGATGAATGAACGATTGCACAGCCCCCTAGCCGGGGATGGCGGCTTGTGCCAATATCCATACGAATTTGCGGTTGCGACAGGGGCGATGCGATGAACAATAAGCGGTATTCGGGTGTGGCGGTGGTGTTGCATTGGCTGGTGGCCTTGGGGATTTTGTACAATCTGATCGCCATGCTGGTGGTGGATGATGACGCCCGTGGCCGGCCCTTTATCGAACTGCACAAGTCGATCGGGATTAGTGTTTTGGGGCTGGTCTTGCTGCGTATCCTGTGGCGCGCGGGGCATAAGCCGCCTGTGTTGCTGCCCTCCGCCCCTTGGGAGCGGGTATTGGCGACGGGGGTGCATCATTTGCTGTATTTGCTGATGGTGCTGGTGCCCTTGTCGGGGTGGCTGATGAATTCGGCATCGCTGAACAAGGCGACCGGGCTGCCTTATGGCATTGATCTGTTCCATGTTGTGCCGTGGTTCAACCTGCCGTTCTTTGGGGCGATGGATGCGGCCGGTAAGGCGCATTGGCACCATATTTTCGGCATCATGCACGGCGGGATATTGAAATTGGCGCTGTGGGTGGCGCTGGCCCTGCATATTGCGGGCGCGTTGAAGCATCAGTTCATGGACCGCCAGAAATTGCTGCAGCGGATGTGGTTCGGGCGTTAGAACCCGTTGCCGAGGAACCGGGTCGCTAATCCGGCAAGGAAGGCGGCCCCGCGCGGCATAACGGCCTCGTCCAGCACCATATGGGTGGAATGGAGGCCGCAGCAGGCCTGCCATTCCACCCCGGCGTGTGCGGCGCCCAAAAAGAACATCGCGCCGGGAATCTTTTCCAGCACATAGGCAAAGTCCTCCGCCCCCATGATCGGGTTGGCGAGGCGCTGGAAACTGTCCGCGCCGAATTGCGCCTGCGCGACGCGTTCACCGAAATCCACCGCGCGGGGGTCGCATAGGGTGACGGGGAAGCCGGCGGTGATCACCACCTTTGCGCTCAGGCCGTGGGCGCTGGCGATGCCCTCGATCAGGCGCTGGGACGCGCTGCGCAAATGCGCGCGGTTGGCGGCGGACAGGGTGCGCATGGTGCCCTTCATATGCACGCGGTCGGCGATGACATTATGCGCGGCGCCGGCGTGGATCATGGTGATGGTGACGACGCTGGCGTCCTGCGCGTCGAACTGGCGGGTGACGAGGGTTTGCAGCGCGGTGACGATCTCACACGCCACCGGCACCGGGTCGCGGGTCTGGTGCGGCATGGATGCGTGGCCGCCGGCGCCCTCGACGGTGATGTCGATCATGTCGGCGGCGGCGAGCAAGGCCCCGGCCCGGCCGCCGATCATCCCATGCGGCGCGTTGGGCATGATGTGGAGGGCAAAGGCGGCGTCGGGGGCGGGGTCCAGCAGGCCATCATCCAGCATGAAGCGCGCGCCGTGGTGGCCTTCCTCGCCGGGCTGGAACATGAACAGGACCTCTCCGGAGAGCTGGTCGCGGCGGGCGGACAGCAATTCCGCCGCGCCCGCCAGCATCGCCACATGGCTGTCATGCCCGCAAGCGTGCATCGCGCCGGGGATGGCGGAGGCGTATGCGAGGCCGGTTTCCTCGGGCATCGGCAGGGCGTCGGTGTCGCCGCGCAGCAGCACGCGGCGTCCGTCTCGCGCGCCCTTCAGCACGCCGACGAGGCCGGTGGTTGAGGGGCCTTCGCGCCATTCCAGCGGCAGATGGGCGAGGGCGGCGCGGATTTTATCGCGGGTCCGGGGGTTGTGCAGGCCGAGTTCCGGCTCGGCGTGGATCGCGCGGCGGAGCGCCGTCAGCTGCGGGGCCAGCGCCTGAGCATCGGCATTGAGTGTCGTTTCAGCCATCAATCGCCACCATGATCCGCCGCGCCGCTGCCTCATGCGCTTGGATGGAATAGGCCAAGAGAAGGTTGAGCACCACCACTTGCCACAGGAAAAACCACAAGGGGCTGCCCGCGAGCATCGACAGCCCCAGCACGATCGTCCGCGGGTTCGGCCCCAGCCACATCAGCATGGGCAGCAGGCGCCCCCCCTCGGCGCGGGCGGCGGCGCGGATGTTTTCGCGCTGCTGGGGGGTGGCGTTGGCCACCGCATCGTCGATCTGCGCGGTGGAGCCGGCGATTCGCGCCGCCACCGCCATATAGGCCCCCACCAGCCCGCCCAACACGCCCTTGCGAGTAGCCTGATCGGCATCTTCGCGGGTCTGGCGCAGCCAGGGCTTGTCATAGACCCACCATTGATAGGACCTTCGTTGCACCTCGACATGGTTGGCCTGCGCGATATGGCTGAAGCCCGCCGCCCACATCAGCACATAGGCCGCAGGGCCGATCTGCCGCGCCAACAGCCAGCCGAGGATGAAATAAACCACAATGTGGCTGGCATAATCGCAGATGCCGTCGATCATCTCGCCAAAGGGGCTGGCCTTGCCGGTGATGCGTGCCAGATCGCCGTCCGCGCCGTCCACCACATGCCAGCCCATATGCAGCAGCAACCCGATCAGCGGCCATACCGGCCAGCCGGGCTGAGCATAGCAAATGCCCGCCGCCACCACACAGCATCCGCCCAGCACCGACACCATATTGGGGGTGATCGGTGTATGCGATAACGCCCGCGCCAAGCGCCACGCCAGCGGGTGATAGAGGTAATAATTCAGCCCATCTTCCAGCTCTCGCGGGCGTTTGGGGGGCGATATGGGGGGGGTATCCGATAATTGTCCCTGCAAACCCGTCATGCACGCCCACCCATATCGCCAACCCATATTGATAGCCTTGCCGCTGCCTATAGCGCATTTTGACGAAGCCAATAGGGTCTGATGTCACGCAGGCCGTGTAGACGTCGGTTTTCATTTGACGGCGTCCAGCAAAAGGTTAACGCTAAGACCATGCGTAAGGGCTGGGGGGCATGCGCACATCGGGTGGGGCGTTCCTGCTTTGGTGCTGTTTTTGGGTGTTGTGGCGGTGTAGATGGCGGGGGTTCTGGCCACTGGCATCCATGAAACCGCTTGACGCTTGCCAAACTTCTTGCTTTTGCCGCCCCATTTGCGGCAGAGCGCAAGTTTACATCAAACCGTGGCATTCTGCCTGGAGGGATCAAATTGAAGAAACCAATTAAGGTCGCTGTGATCGGCGTGGGCAATTGCGCAAGCTCGTTGATCCAGGGTGTGGCCTATTACCGCTCGAACAACTCCTCGCAGGGTTTGATCCACGATACCATCGGCGGCTATGGCGCGGGTGATGTGGAATTCGTCATGGGCGTCGATGTCGATGCGCGCAAAGTGGGCAAGGACATTTCTGAGGCGATCTTCGCCGGCCCCAACTGCACCGCCGTCTTCCATGCCGACGTTCCCGCATCGGGCGTCAAGGTGATGATGGGCCGCAAGCTGGACGGCGTCGCCGACCACATGACCGCCGCTGGCGACAAGGGCTTTATCGTTTCCGACGCCGCTGAGGCCACCCACGAATCGATCTGCGCCGCGCTGAAGGCGTCGGGTGCCGAGGTGTTGCTGAACTTCCTGCCCGTCGGCAGCGAGGACGCCACCGAGTTCTACATGGAATGCGCGCTGGAAACCGGCGTCGCCGTAGTGAACTGCATGCCGGTGTTCATCGCCAGCCGCCCCGAGTGGGAACGCAAATTCGCCGAAAAGCGCATCCCCATCGTCGGCGACGACATCAAGGCCCAGATCGGCGCCACCATCGTCCACCGCGTGCTGTCCAGCCTGTTTGGCGCGCGCGGCGTCGATGTGCAGCGCACCTATCAGCTGAACACCGGTGGCAACACCGACTTTATGAACATGCTGGACCGTCAGCGTTTGGGCAGCAAGAAGACGTCCAAGACCGAAGCGGTGCAGGCGATGCTGGCCACCCGTCTTGAGGACGAGAACATCCACGTTGGCCCCTCGGACTATGTTCCTTGGCAAAAGGACAACAAGCTGTGCTTCCTGCGTCTGGAAGGCAACCAGTGGGGCAATGTTCCCATGAACCTGGAACTGCGCCTGTCGGTCGAAGACAGCCCGAACTCGGCCGCCTGCGTGATGGATGCGATCCGTTGCTGCAAGGTCGCGCTGGAGCGCGGTGAAGGCGGGGCCTTGATCGGCCCATCGGCATACTTCTGCAAGCATCCGCCGCAGCAGTTTAACGACGATACCGCCGCGCAAATGGTGGAAGAATATATCGCCGAGGCAGCCATCGCGGCTGAGTAAGCGGGTAAGGTTCTTGGGGGCATTATGCCCCCAAACCCCCAGACTTTTTGGGTTGGCGTGGCTTCGGTGATGTCATGCCTTGCCGCGAAGCGGCTTTAAAGCCTGCGGCGCGGCATCGTTGCGCTGAGTTCGAGCTGGGGCGCGACTTCGACAAGTTATGGGAGCGCGAGGGGGTAACCCCCTCGCATCTTACCCTTATATCTTATACGGCCCCTTCATGGACGCTCTCATCATCGCCGCAGGTTTTGGCAGCCGTTTGGCCAGCCTTTCGCCATCCAAGCCGTTAACCCCCATCGCCGGCGTGCCGCTGATCGAGCTGGGCGCGCGGCAGGCCAAGGCGGCGGGGGCTCAGCGAATTGTCGTGGTGACGGGGCATGAGGCGGATCGGCTGGAGGGGGCACTCCCCGATCTGGCGGCGCGAATCGGTATTCCTATTGTGGCGGAGCGCCTGTATGACTGGTCGCGGCCCAATGGGTGGTCGGTGATGGCGGGGGCGGCGCGCATCTCGGGCGACTATCTGCTGATGATGGCGGATCATATCTTTGCCGCGCCGGTTTTGGCGGGGCTGGCGGGGCAAGGCGCGCCGGGGCGGGGGGTGACGCTGGCGATTGATCGGCGGATCACCAGCCCCTTGATCGATCCGGATGATGCGACTTGGGTGCAGACGGGTGCTGATGGGCGTATCCGGGCCATTGGCAAGACCATTCCGGCCTATGATGCGGTGGATTGCGGGGCATTCCTCGCGACGCCCGAACTGGCTGAGGCCATTGCGGAGGCGATCAAGGCGGACAAGTCGGGCAGCCTGTCGGACGGGATGCAGGCTCTGGCGGACAGGGGCCGCGCCTTTACCCATGATGTGGGGGACGGCCCGGCGGCGTGGTGGATGGACGTCGATGACCCGCGCGCGCATCAGCTGGCCGAGCAAGAGGCCCCGCTCTATTTGCCTGAAATATACCGCGTTTAGGGGTATTTCAGCCGGATATGCGCGGTCAGCCCGCTGCGCGGAATGTTCAGCCGCACCGAATCAAACGCCGGCAGCCCCAGCAACGTTGAGGGATTGTTCGAAAAACCATAGCCCTCTGCCGGCAGGCCGAGGCTGGTGCGATCGAATTTTTGGTTGGCGTTTTCATCGTGATAGATCGCGATGGCATAGATGCCCGGGCGCGGCACAAAGATGCACCCCTCTGTGGTGCCGGCGACAGCACGTACACGGCCTACGTACAGCGAGCCATGATGCGCGAGAAAACGGCTAGAATCATCGGCATAGAGCGTGATTGCCATCAGACCGGAGCCATTGCGCACGCCCTCGGTCACCACCTTGATCCATGTACCGCTGGCGGTGCCGGTGCAGCCGGCGGGCGCGGGGGCGGCCTGAGCATGGGTCGTTTGCGCGCGCGCCATCGCCGGGGGCAGCATCGGCGCAAGTCCGCAGCAAACCGCCGCAAGGCAAATTACGGCGCGGCGAAGGGTGTTTAGGGGCAGGCGGGCTAACAACATCACTTTGGGCAACATCACTTCGGGCATCCTGACAGGAGAATGGCACGTATACGAGCAGCCCGCGGCGGCGGACCAGTGGCGGTATTCCAGCGATTCCCCAAAGCCCCCCCGGGCCATTAGGCTGTGCAGCGGTGCCCATTAACGGCATATGACCAGCTTGGCCAGCAGATGGTCGCACAAAAAAGGCGGATCGTCGGATTCGCATGGGGGTTTCCCTCCGGAAAACTCCATATTGCTGACAAACTGTGTGGAAAATGGGGCTATTACGCCTTGTGGGTGGGCGAGGGGGTGTCTATCGCCATTGCAGGGGTTGGTCGTGGGTGCATTTTAGCGCCCATGGCGCGGTGTACCCCGATCAAGAGGAACCGGGTTCGTCGATGCCTTCGCTCCATTTACCTGCCCGGCCGCTGATTGCGCCCTCGATCCTTTCTGCTGATTTCGCGGCGCTGGGTGCCGAAGTACGCGCGATTGATGCCGCCGGCGCGGATTGGGTCCATGTCGACGTGATGGACGGGCATTTCGTGCCCAACATCACCATCGGGCCGGCTGTGGTGAAGGCGCTGCGCCCGCACACGAAAAAGATTTTCGATGTGCACCTGATGATCAGCCCGGTGGACAGCTTTCTGGCCGAGTTTGCCGATGCCGGCGCCGATATCATCACGTTCCACCCAGAGGCCGGACCGCATGCGCATCGCACCGTGCAGGCGATCAAGGGGCTGGGCAAGCTGGCGGGCGTCTCGCTGAACCCCGCAACGCCGGTGGAGGTGCTGGATTATCTGATCGAGGATATCGATCTGGTGCTGGTGATGAGCGTCAACCCCGGCTTTGGCGGGCAGAAATTCATCGCCAGCCAGCTGGCCAAAATTGCCGCGATCCGCGCGATGATCGACGTCACCGGGCGCGATATTCGGCTGGAGGTGGACGGCGGGGTTGATGTCACCACCGCCCGCCAATGTGTGGCGGCGGGGGCGGATGTGCTGGTCGCCGGCTCTGCGACATTCCGGGGTGGGCCGGACCAATATGCCGCCAATATCGCGGCCTTGCGAGGAGGGGACTAGCCTGTGCGAAAAGCCGACGCCGCCACAGAGCATCGCCAGAACCGGGCCTCATCGGCGCCCGTGGGCGCGGCGGTGACGGCGGAGGCGGCGGTTAGCGCGCCAGCCCAAAACGCGCCAGCCCAAATATCGCCAGCCATGCCGATGGCCGCGCAGGCGAATGACGGGGGGGATAGGCTGATCTCGCAAACAGCAATGGCGCCGATTGATGCGGGCGCAGCGCCGGGCCAGGTGATCGAGCCGGGCCGCGCGCTGGCCTTGGCCGATTTTGCCCCGCCGGCGCTGGGGGCGGGCGAGCGGCTGATCCGGCTGGCGTACCGGTTGGGGGTTCCCGGCACGGCGCTGTCCGCTCCGTTCCGCAAACCCGCCAAACCGCGTTTGATGGCGACGGTGCAGAACCCTCTGCCGGGCAACCGCGCGGCGGGGATGGCGCTGCGGGCCGGGCATTTTTGGGTGCATGGGCTGAAATTGCCGATCGCGCAGGTGGAATTTGCCGGCACCGCGCGGCTGTCCGCCCCGGTGGAGCGGGTGGTGCATGGCTTTCGCTGGTTGGCCGATCTGGAGGCCGCCGCGCCGCGCGAACAGGTGACGCCGGTGGCGGAGCGGATCATCTCGGCATGGTTGTCGGCCAATCCGCATGCGCCCTCGCGCCCCGGCAAAGGGGCTGCGTGGAGCGTGGACAATACCGGCGCGCGGTTGCTGGGCTGGCTGGTGCATGCGCCGCTGATCCTGTCGGGGCCGGACAAGGCCTTGCGCGCCCGTGTGCTGGCCGCGATGACCGAGACGGCGCGCTGGCTGGACCGCAATGTGGGCCGCGCCGAGGATGGCCTTGCCGAGGTGTCTGGCTGGGCGGCGATTGTCGCGGCGGGGCTGTTGCTGCCCGATGGCCGGCCGCGCCAGATTTACGGCGAGGCGGGGTTGATCGCCGCGCTGGGTGAACTGGTGGGCGATGACGGCGGGGTGCTGTCGCGCAGCCCGCTGGGCCAGATGGAAGCGATTGCGACGCTGGTGCGGCTGACGGCCTGTTACCGCTCGACGCGGCGCGATCCTCCGGCGGCGCTGGATGCGCTGCTGGGGCTGATGGTGCCGCCGCTGTTGGCGCTGACCCATGGCGATGGCACGCTGGCCAGTTGGCAGGGCGGCTGGGCGGTGGCGGCGGAGGATGTCTCGGGCCTGGTCGCTGCATCGGGCGTGCGGGCGCGGCCTCTGCGCGACGTGCGGCAATGGGGTTATCAGCGGGTTTCGGCGGGCAAGAGCATCCTGATGTTCGACGCCGCGCCCCCGCCGCTGGCCCGCCATGCCCGCAACGGCTGCGCCTCCACGCTGGCGTTTGAACTGAGCCATGCCGGGCAGCGGGTGATCGTTAATTGCGGCGGGGCGGCGGCGGGGGGGGGCCTCATGCCAGTGCGGCTGGAGCAGGGCCTGCGCGCGACGGCGGCGCATTCGACGCTGGCGCTGGATGATGTGAACTCGACGGCGGTGCTGATCAATGGCCGGCTGGGCGGCGGCGTGGGCGAGGTTGAGGTCGATCGCCGCACGCTGGAGGCCGACGGCAAGGGCACGCGCGGCGGTTGGGGGGCGACAAGGCTGGAGGCCAGCCACGACGGTTACGCGGGGCGTTACGGGTTGTTGCACCGCCGCATCCTGATCATGCGCGACGACGGCACCGAACTGCGCGGCGAGGATATGCTGATCCCGTCCGGCCGCAAGGGCAAGCGTGGCAAGGTGGGCTTCGCGATCCGTTTCCACCTCGGCCCCGGGATTGAGGTGGGGCTGTCGGAGGACAAGCAGGGCGTCGGCATGGCGCTGCCCGACGGCAGTTACTGGCAGTTCCGCGTCGGCGCGGGCGAGGTAATGATCGAGGAAAGCATCTGGGCCGACGGCCAAGGCCGTCCGGTGCCGATGCAGCAACTGGTCATTCAGGGCCTGGTCAGCCGTGGCGGCGGCAATTTCGGCTGGCTGCTAAAGAAAATGGGGTAAAAAGTCACGGGGTGCAGGGGTGGTAAACCCCTGCGTTCTTCCCTTTGGGCCTTTTCATTTCCGCCTGAACCCGCCATGGGGCGCGCAACCCCACAGCCGAGGAACACCCATGACCGATATCGTCCCCATCCGCCGCGCCCTGCTATCGGTGTCGGACAAGGCCGGACTGGTCGATTTGGGCCGCGCGCTGGCTGGGCACGGCGTGGAGCTGGTCTCGACTGGCGGCACGGCCAAGGCTTTGCGCGATGCGGGGCTGGTGGTGCGTGATATTTCCGACCTCACCGGCTTTCCCGAGATGATGGATGGGCGGGTCAAGACGCTGCACCCCAAGGTGCATGGCGGTCTGCTGGCGGTGCGCGATAATGCTGAGCATCTGGCATCCATGGCGGAACATGAGATTGGCGCGATCGATCTGGTGGTGGTGAATTTGTACCCCTTCGCGGCGACGGTGGCCAAGGGTGCCAGCCGCGACGAGATCATCGAAAACATCGACATCGGCGGACCGAGCATGGTGCGCTCTGCGGCGAAGAACCACGCCCATGTGGCGATTGTGACGGACCCGGCGGATTATGCGGCGGTGGCGCGCGGCGAAACTTCGCTGGCGGAGCGCCGGACCTTTGCCGCCAAGGCCTATGCGCTGACGGCGGGCTATGATGCGGCGATCAGTCAGTGGTTCGCCACGGCGGATCAGGGCCACATTTTTGCGCCGACCCGCGTGATGGCTTCGCATCTGGCGAGCGAATTGCGTTACGGCGAGAATCCGCACCAGAAGGCGGCGCTCTATCTGCCTGCTGGCGCGCATATTTCCGGGATTGCCGGCGCGCGGCAGGTGCAGGGCAAGGAGCTGTCGTACAACAATTATAACGACGCCGATGCGGCGCTGGAACTGGTGGCGGAATTCCGTGATGGCCCGCCGACCGTGGTCATCGTCAAGCATGCCAACCCCTGTGGCGTGGCGTCTGGCGCGACCTTGGCCGAGGCCTATGAGGCGGCGCTGCAATGCGATTCGGTGTCGGCGTTCGGCGGGATTATCGCGGTGAACCGGCCCCTCGACGGCCCCACGGCAGAGGCGATCAGTGGGATATTCACCGAGGTGGTCTGCGCGCCCGACGCCGACGAGGCGGCCCGCGCGGTGTTCGCCAAGAAGAAGAACCTGCGCCTGTTGCTGACCGGCGAATTGCCCGATCCCAAGCGCGCCGGCCTCACCACCAAGATCATCGCTGGCGGCGTCTTGGTGCAAACCCGCGACAATGGCGCGATTACAGAGGCGGATTTGAAGGTCGTTACGAAACGCGCCCCCACGCCTCGGGAACTGGCCGATTGCCTGTTTGCGTGGACCGTGGCGAAGCACACCAAATCAAACGCCATTGTCTATGCCAAGGATGGCATCACCGCTGGCATCGGCGCGGGGCAGATGAACCGCCGCGATTCGGCGCGGATCGCCGCGATCAAGGCTGCCGAGGCCGCTGAGACCTATGGCTGGGCGGGGCCGCGCACACAGGGCAGCGCGGTGGCCTCTGACGCGTTCTTCCCCTTCGCCGACGGCCTGCTGGCCGCGGCAGAGGCGGGCGCCACAGCGGTGATCCAACCCGGCGGTTCCATGCGCGATGACGAGGTGATCGCCGCCGCCGATGCCGCCGGTCTGGCGATGGTATTCACAGGGATGCGCCATTTCCGCCATTGAGGGCGCGACTGGTCGCACGTTGCACTCCGTTCACCGCATGCTGCACCTGCGAAGGTTGGCGTAAATCTTCTGGCAACCTAACTGGGCGCAAACCAGCCTCACCGAGGCGACTCATTTTGTGAACCAGAGGCGTAAACCCCCATGGGCCTGTTCAAAGCTGATCTCTACCGCGCGCTGGCTGTCGGTTTCCTGCTGGGTTCGCTGGCGGTGTTCGCTTCGGTGGGCGGTGTGTCGTCTGCTGTGGCGCCACAGGCCATCGCCGCAACGCGCTAAGCCATTTCCGTTTCCCCGCCGGCGCGGTATAGAGCGCGGATGGGTTCACATCATCATCACGAACATTCGGGCGAGGGGCTGGTTGCCGCCGCGCGCGAGGCCCTGCTGGCAGGCGGCGAGCAGTGGACCGATATGCGGGCAGCAGTCTTCGCCGCATTGGCCGCAGAGCAACGTCCGGCGTCGGCCTATGACATCGCGACCAGCGTATCGGCGGCGCGCGGACGGCGGGTGGCGGCGAACAGCGTGTACCGCATCCTCGACCTGTTTGTGCGCACCAACCTCGCCCGGCGGGTGGAGAGCGCCAACGCCTATCTGGCCAACAGTCACCCCGGTTGCCGGCACGACTGCATCTTCCTGATCTGCGACCACTGCGGGCGCGCCCAACACATCGACGACGACCGCCTGACCGGAACGCTGGTCGCCGCCGCGCGCGCGGCAGGCTTTGTCGATGTGCGCCCGGTGGTGGAAATCCGCGGCACCTGCGGGGCATGCGGCGCGGCGGATTAGACAGGTGGATGTGGGCAATGTAGGCTGATGTGATGCTTGAAACCTTGAATTATCCATCGGACATTCGCGCTTTGCCGGCCAGCGAATTGCGCTCTGTATCGGATGCAGTGCGTTCGGAGATGATCGCGAGTGTGGGTCAGACTGGGGGGCATTTGGGGTCTGGTCTGGGTGTGGTGGAGCTGACGGTGGCTCTGCACTATGTGTTTGATACGCCTAGGGATAGACTGATCTGGGATGTCGGGCATCAGGCCTATCCGCACAAGATCCTGACCGGGCGGCGTGAACAAATGCGCAGCATACGGCAGGGCGGCGGGCTGTCGGGCTTTACCAAACGGTGCGAGAGCGAATATGACCCGTTCGGCGCCGGCCATTCCAGCACCTCGATCTCGGCGGCGCTGGGCTTTGCAGTGGCGAACAAGCTGGCGGGCGCGCCCGGCAAGGCGATTGCGGTGATCGGCGACGGATCGATGA
>Ga0316222_1000756_pt1 | contig 46032 bp, 23 predicted proteins | sample TBH18011metaG_FD_206008 | JGI IMG/M metagenome (GOLD analysis project Ga0316222, IMG submission 206008) | Freshwater microbial communities from Trout Bog Lake, Wisconsin, USA - TBH18011 | ecosystem: Environmental > Aquatic > Freshwater > Lake > Hypolimnion/Profundal zone | place: USA: Wisconsin... | reverse complement strand
CTGGCAGAAAAATCCCCCTGGTTACTGCCGCTGAATTGAAGCGTGCCGCCACCAAAGCTGAGATTCCCACCACCCGCCAGCGCGCTGCCGCTGCCAAGAGTCAGGGTTCCTGCATTGATCAATGTCACACCGGTGTAGGTGTTTGCGCCAGCGAGCACCAACGTGCCAGTCCCGGATTTGCTCACCGGGGCAGAACCGGCGAGGACCGCCGCAATGGTCGCCGACTGATTGTTGACCGTAATGCCCGCCGTGCCTGAACTCACACCTAATGTCAGCGTGCCGCCCGTGCCTGTGTTGAGAATCCAGTTATTGCTCGGGGTGAGATCGCCGAAAACGAGGCTGCCAACCGTCACGGAGCCATCAAGGGTCACCGTGGCATCGGCAGTTAAATCCAATGTGCTGAAATCAGCGGTAACACCAATTCCGTTGGGGATGTTGCTTCCGGCCCAGTTTGCGGCAGTCTTCCAACTGCCGCCGGTGCCGCTTGTCCACGTGGCCGCAGGGGCGCTGGTGTTCAGGACGAACCAAAGGCAAGCCAAGACAAATTTGAAAAGCTGAAACTTCATAGCGCCGCTTTCATTTCGAGTTGGATACTAGCGCATTGTCACCGTAATTGTGCCATTGATGGTCAGGTTGGAACTATTCCACTTCAAGCCTGCGGGGAGGATCGGAAGCGTGAGGCTGGCAAAGGCACCCGCGTAATTACTGGATGAAAAAAGGGTGAAAATGTCTCCCGCTGCATACGTGACAGCGGCTGCGCTGGTGACCACTAGCGCACCGCCACAGTTCAGCCGTTTCAATCCGCGAACATTGCTACTGAGACAGGTTGCACCTATTTTACTCACCCGCATCGTGGTCGTTCCAGCCAAAGAAAGCGCATTAGCAACCGTGAACGATCCAGTTGCGCCCACGCCAGGCGCAAACGTTCCATTCACAGTAACGGGGCCGGTGATAACCCCGGAGCCGCTGAGGCTGGCCTGGCTGGACACCATGACAGCACCGCCCCCGCAGAGCCCTCCAAGAACATGCAAGACTCCCTGATTCACTTGCGTTAACCCTTTGTAAGTGTTGCTGCCGGATAGCGTCCACGATCCCGGCCCTGTTTTGATCAACGAACCGCTGCCCGCGATGTTCTTTTCCAGCACGCTGTTCGCTCCATAACCATCGAGGGTGAGAGTTGAATTGTTGGTGACCATAGCTTCAGCGCCACTTCCGGATGAAGCGAGTCGCCACTCTTGATCGGAAGAATTCCGAAGAGTAGCTCCGCTGGCGCCGATACCGAACCCGCGGCTGCCGCGGGCTCCATTTGACCCCGTGAATTCAAGGGTGCCACCATTCAGCAACAGCGAGTTGGGATGATCCATCGGGATTTGATCCAGTTCCCCCCACCCTCCACCGTAGCCGCTCCAGCCATTGATGCGAAGTGTTCCTCCACTTGCGACAGTGACTGTCGAATCCTGCCATGACGTATAGAGTTTCGAACAACGGGCGATCTCCAGAATGCCGCCTTCAATGATCGTATTCCCATGCAAATCTACCGCCCCGCTGAGGATCAAGGTTCCTGAGCCACTCTTCACAAGCCCCTGATAACTGATCAACGGCGTGCTGAGGGTGGCGGTCTGGTTAGCGACGGTAATGCGGGGAGAACCCGAATTCGCTCTCAGCGTCAGCGCTCCGCCCGGGCCGGTGTTCAAGAGCCAGTGGTGGGCGTTCTCTCGATCTCCAAAGCGGAGGTCTCGAACCGTGGCCAGTCCGTCAAGCGTCACCGTGGCATCACCGGTCAGGCTGCATGTGCTAAAGTCAATCGTTGCGTCGACACCATTTCGATAGTTACAGCCGGTCCAGTTTCCCCTGGTATTCCAACTTCCTCCGGATCCGTTTGCCCATCGGGCTGGAACTGAATCCGCGCCGCCTGAGAGGATGTACCACCCCGAGGCAATCCGTCCCTGAATGCCCAGTTTATACGCGGGGTTTTCGTCGTTCTGACTGAGAAACAGGCCAATCGCCACGTTATAGCCGGATGGAACCGAAGAGAACCGCACGGAGCAGCTCTCCGTCGCGCTCACCTCGGGCATCCAGCCCTTGGGCTTGCTGTCGGCGAGCCACTTCCGCTCGACGACATTGTTGTCCGCGTCCAGAAGCGCCACGGCGACACTGCATGGCTCGTACAGCGGCGCGACGCCGTCGTTAAGCCACGTCAACTTGAGCGGAAACGGAATGCCTGGCTGGATGGTTCCTGGAAGCTCGGCCCGCCGAAGAATGAAATGATAGCCGATCTTGTTCCCAAGCATGTGACAGAACGCCTTGTTCGCCTCGTAAAATTCCGGGTGAAATTGCATGTAGCTCGGCTTGCCTGCATTGACGTACCGCATGAGCGTCTTGGGGCTTTCATTTCCGTCCTTAACGGTACCCGCCCATGTATCCGCATATTCATGGACTGCCGGCGAGTGTCCATAGCAAAGCAGGCATTCGGAGCCATCCTTGGACCAGTGACTGCAAATCCCGTCGCGCCGAATGCCGACCCCCTTCGACACTAACCATGCGTAAATCGCATCGGCGGGCTTTCCGTCGAACCAAGCTGCGGTCCAACAGACGATCAACCGGGTGTTTGGAAACGCTTGAACATAGGGCGCAAAACAGTTATCCCTGAGGTTGGCCTGCGTGGTGTTCCCGATGAATTTAGGGAAGGCTCCATTGCACTCGCCACAGTCGCCATAACTCCGGATATCGACAAAGGCGAGATTCGGATTGCCATCGAACCGGGCGCCAAAAGCCGCAATGAACTTCTTCATTTTAGCGATGTAGACAGGATCGTCCCATGCTTTCGGGATGACCCGATTTCCCTCGCGCAGGTAACCGGCGGGCATCGCCAACGGAACCGCGCCTGCATCGAAAACCCACTTTGGGGTGGAGTACTGCCGGCTTCCTTCGGTGTTAATGACCGCAATCGCGGATTTCTTGCCATATTTCACCCCTTTTGCGATGAAGGAATCGAAGACCGCCCAGTTGTATTTGCCCTCCGTAGGTTCCAAATCAGCCCAACATGGACGGGTGTATTCGACACTGATGAGATCATTGGTATACCGGGACGGGCCGTAATACTCCACCCAGCCTTTGCCCGGGTTGATGAGCATCGTATTATCCGGGACGGGATGGACGACAATCGTCTCAGGAGCAGAGGGCACGGGCGGAACAGCAGGTCTCATCGTCAGAGGCGGCCAGAAAAACGCCAGAAGAGCGTAAACCGCCGCAGCCAGGAGAGACAATCTCCAAAGGAGTCCCCACAGAAAACGAAGCACAAGATTGTTCATTGAGTAAAGATATGTCGAAAAAAGTTGCTGCCGTGGCGCCCCTAAACGCCACGGCAGCTCTTGTTCATTTGCGCGTGTCCCCTAGTCGAACCCCAATCGACATCACACGCAAATTCCCCCAAAGTTTATTTGATTGTGCGCCTACGCGGAAGGCGGCGGCCTATGAGAAGACCCAGGCCGCTTAGGAGCAGGCTCCAGGTTCCCGGCTCAGGCACCGCCTCCGGGGAGGCCGGAGCCGCGCCGTCGTTGGCGATTCCGTAGGCGCCGAGTTGCGCATAGTCGTTGCCGGCAGCCAATCCGTCCGCATGCAACGCAACGGCACTGCTGTCAACGGCGAGCGCCGAGGTGGATCCGGAGATCGTCAGTGACGAGACGTCGAGCACGTTGTAGCTGCTGCCGCTGTGCGCCGCCATCGTAACCATTGCCCCAGCGGCGATATTTACCGCACCGATAGAACCGGACTGAGCCAGTTGCGTGACGCCATTGTTCGCATTTAGCCCCGCCATTGTCAAAGAGCCGCTCAGGATCAATGTACCCGAGCCTTGCTTGACCAGGGTCGCCGAGCTTCCGCTCACGAGTCCGCCAATCGTATTCGTATTGGCTTGGGTGTCGATCGTGGCCGATCCGCTCAGATTCACATTCCGGCTTGCGTTAAAGAGGAAGGATGCGGAGGTTTCCAGCGTCGCACCATCGTGGATCGCCACCGGCCCGGTTGTGGCTCCGAGGGCTTGATCGGAATTCAGGTTGAGCGTGCCGCCGTTGACAGTCGTTCCGCCGCCATAGCTGCTGCTGCCGGAGAGCACCAGCGTGCCAGCGCCGGACTTTGCCAGCGCCACGGAGCCCGCCCCGTTGGTGACATTGCCAACAAAGGTTGCAGTTCCGCTGGCCACCGTTGTTGTCAGAGTGCTCGTCCCGCTCACCATGCTGGTGATCGTTCCGCCGGAACCACTCAGGGCGCCCACGGCTACACTCTTCCCATTCAAATCCAGCGTGCCGCCGTTGGCGGTCAGGTCGCCCGCGCCGAGCGCGTTGACATTTGCGAGCTTGAGCGTGCCGGCGCTCACCGTGGTCGCGCCGGAGTAGCTGTTGGAGCCGGTAAGCGTCCAGGTTCCGCTTCCGCTCTTGGTCAGCGAACCGGCGCCGATCAGCGGGATGTCCAATTGGCCATTCCCCGCCCCGCTTAGAGTCAGGGTCGAATTGTCGGTGACGGGACCGAAGGCGCCTTGCCAGAACACGGGGGATGAGCTGACCTCCCACGAGGTGCCTGGCTGCGAAACGAGCAGAGTAGCGCCTCCGGCGCCGATGGTGAAGCCGCGCCCGTTGTTGTAGGCGCCGGCGGTGGCTGCCATGTCGATGGTGCCGCCGTCGATCACCAGGGTGGAATTGGCGGGGCTATCGTTGCCACTGAACCAACCTGACGTTGCAAGGCCAGTCCAGTTATGCAGCCGGAGGGTGGCGCCGCTGCCGACCGTGATGACCCCAAACGTCGAGCGAATCTGACCGGTGAGATCCAGCACGCCACCCGAGATGGTCGTGTTGCCGGCATAGGTTTCCGATCCTGTGAGCGTCAAGGTTCCCGTGCCCACTTTGACGAGGCTGCCGTACCCCCAGCTTCCCTGAGTAATGACTCCCGCAAAAGTGGTCGAGGTGTTGTCGCTCCCAACGGTTAGACTATGTCCATTGAGAATCACATTGCCCCCGAGTGCGCCGCCTCCCGCCAGGGAGCCGATGACCATCTCCTCTCCCCAGTTGTTGAAGTTGTTGGCCAGCGCCGCGCCGGCCACATTGGCAAGCGTCACCGCGGAGGTTCCATTGAGCCCTTCGGTGAAACCGAATTCGAGAACCCCGGAGTTGATGGTGGTCGGCCCTGAGTAGGTGCTCCAACCATACATTTGCACGGTTCCGCTGCCCGATTTAGTCAGGCTGCCCAGGCCACTGATACCGCCGCTGTAGCTCACAGTCCCGGACGGATTGTAAACTAAACTCCCGTTGTTCACAATGCTCACAGTGTTCGCGAGCGATCCATCATGGCCGCTGGTGCCGTCGCCCAGTTGGAGCGTTCCAGAGTTGATTGTCGTAGCGCCGGTATAGGTGCTGGTCGCGGTGAAAATCAGCGAACCGCTTCCGCTCTTGTTCAGCGTGCCGGTGCCGCCAATGACGTGGCCGTAGCTTTGGCTGCCGGCTACGTTGAATACGAGGGCGCCGCTGTTGGTAATACCGCTGGAACTGGCGATGGAACCGTCGGTGGTCCCATCCCCGATTTGCAGGGTGCCGGAGCTGATGGTGGTCGCTCCGGTGTAGGCGTTGCTACCGGTCATCGTCAACGTGCCCGCGCCGCTCTTGGTCAGCACGCCGGTGCCGCTGATGACATTGCCGCAACTCTGGTTGCCCACGACGTTGAAAGCGAGGGTGGCGTTGTCGGCGATGCCGCTTCCCGCGACAATCGAGCCGTTGGTGGTACCGTCGCCGAACTGGAGCGTGCCGGCGCTAATCGTCGTCGGGCCGGTATAGACATGGCTGCCGGTGAGAGATAGCGTCCCCGCGCCGATTTTGGTCAAGCCGCCGCTATTGGAGGACGCGAGGCTGGTGGCGAAGGTGACGTTCTGGCCGTTGGTGTCGATGGCGATCGCGCTGCCGCTGTTGACGATGACGCCGGAGTAATCCACCGTGTTGGCGCTGCTGAACTGGAGCGTGCCGCCGCCGAAGCTGATGGCGCCGCCGCCCAGGAGGGCGTTGCTGCTGCCGAGTTGCAGCGTTCCTGCATTGACCGCGGCTACCCCCGAGTAGGTGTTCGAGCCGGTGAGACTCCAGCTTCCGGTCCCAATCTTGGTCAGGGCGCCGGTGCCGCTGAGGGGGATATTAAACTGGCCGGCGCCTGAACCGTCCAGAGTCAGGCTGGAGTTATTCACGATAGGAGCCATCGTGTTGCCTCCGTAATATTGCCAATAGATGTCGTTATTGAGCGCCCAGGTGACCCCCGCCTCGGTTTTCAGAGTGGCCCCGCCCGCGCCGATAGTGAAGCTGCGCCCCCAACTGGTGTAACTGCCCGCCATGTCAATCGTGCCGTTATCGATCACCAGGTTGGAAGGTCTGGTACTAAAGTTTCCATTGAACCCGCCCGTCCCACTGCCCCAGCCCCCGTTGAGCTTAAGGGTGCCCCCGGTGGAGACGGTGGCGATCCCGAACGTCGGATAAATATAGCCGGGGCTGGCAACCTGCAACACGCCGCCGTTGACGGCCAAATTCCCCCAGGCGTCGAAGGTGCCGGCAAACGTCAAGGTTCCCGTGCCGACTTTGGTGAGATTCCCATTGGCCCAGCTCCCCTGGGCGATGTGCCCCGCGTAGGTGGTCGAGGTATTGTCCGTGCCTACGGTTAACGTGGAGCCGCCCTGAATAACGATATTGCCCCCCAGCGCGCCGCCTCCGGAGAGGGAACCGATACTGTAGTTGATGGGCCCGTCGTTATTAATATTGAGGTAAATGGCTGCGCTTGCCGCATTGGCGAGCGTCACTGCGGAAGAACCGGACCCCAGCGTGCTGTGACCGCCGCCGAGCTGGACTGAGCCAGCGTTGATTGCGAGCGGACCCGTGAAGGTGTTGGTCGCGTTGAACACCACGGTTCCCGCAGTCGTAGTGAAGTTGCCGGCGCCGCTAATCACGCCGTTATAGGTCCCTGTCCCGGCGAGATTGAAGACCAAACTGGCGTTGTTCACGATAGCACCCGCGACCGTGCCGTCGTGGCCGGTGGTGCCGTCGCCGAATTGGAGCGTGCCGGAGTTGATCGTGGTCACACCGTTGAAGCTGTTGCCTGCCGTGAGCGTCAGCGTGCCGGACCCGCTCTTGGTGAGCGTGCCGGTGCCACTGATGGCGCCGCCATAGCTCGGGCTGCCCGCAGTATTGAACACCAGGGCGGCGTTGTTGAGAATACCGCCGGCAAGGGAGCCGTCGGTCGTGCCGTTGCCGATCTGGAGCGTGCCGCTGCTAATGGTTGTCGGCCCGACGTAGGTGCTGTTGCCGGTCAGTGTCAGCGTGGCGGCGCCAATTTTCGTCAGCGCACTTGCCGAATTGGTTCCGGAGATGACGCCGGCGTAGGTCGTGTCGGTGTTGTTGTTGCCGACGCTGAGATTCGCGCCCGTGCCACTGGTGGTCATCAGCGAGAAACCGCCGCTTCCGGAAAGTCCGCCGATCATGATGGGAGTCGCGCCGAAGGCGAGGCCGTTGGAGGCGTTCAGATTCACCGTGCTGTCAAACGCCGCATAGAGGTAGTTGAGCTGCAATACGCCGGCATTCACATTCGTGGTGCCGAAAAAGGTGTTATTACCCGTCAGAATCGTCGTCCCCGTCCCGCTTTGGTTCATTACACCCGTGACATAGCCGCCGATGTTGCCCGAAAATGTGTTCGTGCCGGTGCCGATGGCGTTAACCACCCCGCTGCTAATAAAGATCGCGCTGCCAAAGGTTCCGCTGCTGGCCAAGTTCACGGCCAGCGTACCGCCGGTGGGAACAGTGAGGCTTGCACCCGCCGCGAGCGAGCCGCTGGTTCCATTCCCGATCTGGAGTGTGCCACAGCTAATCGTGGTTGCGCCAGTATAGGTGCTGCTGCCGGTGAGCGTCAGCGTGCCGAGGCCGAGCTTGGTAAGGCCGCCCGTGCCGGGCAGGCCGGAGGCAAAGGTGACATTCTGGCCGTTGGTGTCGATAGCGATCGCGCTGGCGCTGCTAACGATTTTCCCGGAGTAATCGACCTGGTTGCTGCCGCTGAATTGGAGCGCGCCGCCGCCGAAGCTGAGGTTGCCGCCGCCGGCGAGGGCATTGGCGTTGCCCAGAGCCAGCGTGCCGCCGCTAATATAGGTCACACCTGTATAAAGATTGCTGCCGGAGAGGGTGAGGGTGCCGAGGCCAAGCTTGGTGAGGCCACCCGTGTTCGAGGAAGCCAGATTTCCGGCAAAGGTGACGTTCTGGCTGTTGGTGTCGAGGGCGATCGAGCCCCCACTACTAACGATTCTTGAGGAGTAATCCCCCTGGTTGCTGCCGCTGAATTGGAGCGTGCCGCCGGCGATGCTGATATTGCCGCCGCCTGCCAGAGCGTTGGCGCTGGCCAGGGCCAGCGTTCCGGAGTAGAGCAGAGTCATGCCCGTGTAGGTGTTGCTGCCGGTGAGCGCGAGGGTGTTGGCGCCAAGCTTGGCCACCCCGACCGATCCGCTGCCCGTTCCGGTGGAGTCGCTGATGGTATCCGGGATGGTGAACACGCCACCGGCCGCATTGGTGGGGTCAAACCCGAGGAACGACCCGGCCTTGAACCCGTTGTTGGCTCCCGAAAGATTGGTGAGGAGGGTGGTGACGTTGCCATTCGTAAACTCGTTGGTCCCGCCGACGTTGAAGGCAAGGATGGCGCCGCTGGCGGCGGAGAGGTTGGCAGCCGTCCAGCTTGAGGTCGTTCCGCCATAGAGCGCGTTCACATTGCCGAACTGCAACGTGCCGTAGTTGACCGCGGTCGCTCCGGTGTAGGTGTTGGAACCGGTGAGAACGACAGCGCCGGTCTCACCACGGGTGCCGACCGTCAAACCGGCCGCGCCCACTCCGGAGATGACGCCGGAGAGGATGTTGGTTCCCCCAATTCCCCCGATTGTCGCGTTGGCCGAAAGCGTCACGTTGCCCGTCAAAGTCGTCACTCCGGAACTGCCAAGCCGCAGGGCGGACTCGTACCAACTCTCTCCATAACCGGTGCCGGCGAGCGTCAGATTCTGGGTGTAGGTGCCGCCGGCCCACATGCCGATCTGGCCGCCGTTGGCGACCGCCACCGTCGTCACCCCGCCCAGCCCTCCTCCGTTGGCAGCGGTATAGACGCGACCGCTATCGATCTGCAACGTTCCGGTAAAGCCGGCGGGAAGCGCCGCCAGCCCCCACCCGTAATCGAACGTTTTGGCCGTGGCGAGTTCCAGCGTGCCCGCGCCGGTGATATTGGCCCAGGCCGGAGCCGTTGCCCCGCTGGTGTTGTATTGGAACTTCAGGATGGCCCCGCCGGCGATGGAAATCGCGGTGGCGCCGAGCGCGCCGTTGACCGTGCCGCTGCCAATTTGCAACGTGCCGGAATTGATCGCGGTTGCGCCGGAATAGGTATTGGAGCCGGTGAGCGTGAGCGTGGCGCTGCCCGCCTGGATCAAGCCGACCAGGCCCGCTCCATTTTGAATGCTCCCGCCGTAAGTGCTGCTGGTGGCGCTGGTGGCGGTCAAGATGACGCTGCCCCCCACGCTGGTGGAAATCGCCCCGCCGGCACCGGTGAGCACTCCCACAGTGAGACTGTTCCCGTTTAAATCCAGCGTGCCGGAAGAAATCGTAAGCGGCCCAGCGGGATCCCCAAGCGCACTGGCGCTGCCAAGCTGCAACACGCCGCCTGAAAGCATCGTGCCGGCGGTGTAGCTGTTGGCGCCTGTCACCGTGAGGGTGTTCGCGCCGACTTTTGCCAGGCCGTAACTCCCGTTGATGCCCACCGCATAAGTGCGATTGCCTGCCGTGGTGTCGAACCCGAACAGCGCTCCGGCGGCGAAATTCCCCGTCCCAAGCATCGAGGTTACGTCGGAGTCGGCCACGCTGTTGGGAACCGCCAGACCGGCCCCGGCGGCGACAGTATAACTGCCCGGGGTGTTCCAGCCCGGAAGCGCGTTGACATTGGTGAACGAGAGCAGCCCGGCGCTGATCGTGGTCGCGCCCGAATAGGCGTTGCTCCCGGAGAGGGTGAGCGCGCCGGCCCCAAGCTTGGTCAGGCCGCCGGTATTGGCGGAAGTCAGGTTCGAGGCAAAGGTGACGCTCTGGCTGTTGGTGTCGATCGAGAGCGTGCCGCCGGTTCCAGCGATTCGGCCCGAGTAATCCACCTGGTTGCTGGAGCTGTATTGGAGGGTGCCGCCGCCAAAGGTGATGGCGCCGCCGCTAACCGGAAGCGCATTCGCGTTGCCCAGGGCCAGGATGCCACCATTGAGCGCCACCGCCCCGGAAACGCTGTTGGAGCCGGAGAGGGTCAAGGTTCCCGTGCCAACTTTGGTGATTGCGCCGGTGCCGCTGATCGCGCCGCCGTAGGTCATCGCCCCGTAGTAGTTGAAAGCCAAGCCGGCGTTGTTCACGACGGTTGCGGTTGCGATGGGGCTGTCGTGGCTGCCGGTGCCGTCCCCCAGTTGGAGGACGCCGCCACTGACGGTGGTGGTGCCGTAGTAGGTGCTGGTGTTGGTCAGGATCAAGGTTCCCGTGCCTGCTTTGGTGAGGTTGCCCGAGCCCCATCTTGAGCTCATGATAGCGCCCGCAAAGGTGGTCGAGGTGTTGTTCGCGCCCACGATCAGGGTGTCTCCGTTCAGATCGACATTGCCGCCGCTCGCGCCGCCTCCAGAGAGGGAACCGATGCTGATGTTGGCATATCCCCAGTTACCGAAATTCAGGGTAAGCAACGCGCCCGAGACGTTAGCAAGGGTCACCGCGGAACTGCCGGAGCCCAGGGTGTCGTTGGTGCGTATGAGTCCAAGCACGCCGGCATTGACTGTTACAGGCCCTGTAAAGGTGTTCGGGTTGCTTTGGAAATATAAAGCTCCCGAGCCAGACTTGGTGAGGCTGCCAGAACCGCTGATCACGGCGCCGTAGGTCAGGTTTTGGGTTCCGGAAAGGTTGAAAACCAGACTGCCGTTGTTGACGACGCTTGTGCTTGCGACCGAGCCGTCATGGCCGCTGGTGCCGTCGCCGAATTGAAGCGTTCCAGAGTTGATCGTGGTGACGCCGTAGATGCTGTTGCCGGCGGTGAGGGTGAGGGTTCCGCTGCCGCTCTTGGCGAGCGTGCCGGCGCCGCTGATGCCGCCGCCGCAGGTCTGGCTCCCTACGAGGTTGAACACCAGCGCGCCGCTATTGGCGATTCCGCTGGAGGTGGCGATGGAGCCATCGGTAGTCCCGTTGCCGATTTGCAGCGTGCCGCTGCTGATGGTGGTGGCGCCCGTGTAAACGTTACTGCCGGTGAGCGTCAGCATACCGGCTCCGAGTTTCGTCAGGCCGCCAGTGTTCGAGAGAGCGAGACTGCTGGCAAAGGTGATGCTCTGGCCATTGGTATCGATGGAGATCGCGCTGCCGCTGCTGACGATATTACCGGAGTAATCCACCTGGTTGCTGGCGCTGAATTGAAGCGAGCCGCCGCCGAAGCTGAGATTGCCGCCACCGGCGAGGGCGTTGGCGTTGCCGAGGGCCAGCGTGCCGGCATTGATAGCGGTCACGCCCGTGTAGAGGTTGCTGGCGGAAAGAGTGAGCGTGCCCGCACCGAGCTTGGTCAGGCCGCCGGTGTTGGACGAGGCGAGAGATGAGGCAAAAGTGAGGCTCTGGTTATTGGTGTCGATGGCGACCGCGCTGCCGCTGTTGACGATCCTGCCTGAGCAATCCACCACGAAGCCGCTGTAGTATTGGAGCGAGCCGCCGCCGAAGCTGATGTTGCCGCCGCTTCCAAGCGCGTTGGTATTTGACACCGAGAGCACGCCACCGTTGATCGCCGTGGCGCCTGTGTAGCTGTTCGCCACGCCTAGATTCCAAAATCCGCTCCCATTCTTGGTCAAGGCGCCAGTGCCGCTGATCGGGAGGTTGAACCAGCCGGTGCCCGAACCGCTCAGAGTGAGACTGGAACTGTTCGAAATGGCAAGGTTGACCCCGCCGCCGGATTGCCAGGAGCGGTCCTGATTGAGCGACCAGGAAACTCCCGGCTCCACGCTCAGCGTAGCCCCGCTTGCACCAATGGTGAAGGCGCGCCCGTTGTCCCCGTAGTTGGACGCCATGTCGATAGTGCCGCCATTGATCACGATCGTGGATGCGGCAGTGCTCGTGTTGCCGCTGATTCCACCATTATTGATGCTCCAGCCGTTGAGCTTGAGGGTGGCGCCGGAGTTAATGACGGCCTTGGATGTCATCAGGCCGGCAGGGCCAACCACCAAGGTTCCGCCGGAAACGGTCGTTGTGCCCGAATAGGTGTTCGTTGCGGTGAGGGTCAGGGTCCCCGATCCCGTCTTGATCACATTTCCAGTGCCCCAGCGGCTGCTGTAGATCACCCCTGCGTAGGCGGTGGAGGTGTTGTCGGTGCCCACGGTCATGGTGCTGCCCTGGAGGTTCACATTGCCGCCCAGCGCGCCGCCGCCGGAGAGCGAACCGATGCTGAAGCTGTGGCCCCAGTTGGAGTAATTGGCCACCAGCAACGCGCTGGCCGAATTGGCAAGCGTCAACGCGCTGGTGCCGGAGCCAATGCAGCCGGTAGTGACGTTCAAGCCGATGGTGCCGGCATTGATAATGGTCGCGCCCGTGTAAGTGTTCGGAACGTTGAGAATCAAGGTGCCCCCATTCATGGTGAGGCTGCCGGTGCCGGTGATAACGTTGCCGCTGTAGGTCGTTGTTCCGTTGAGATTGTAAACCAAACTGGCGTTATTGACGATGCTGCCCGCGACAGTGCCGTCGTGGCCGGCGGTGCCGTCGCCCAGTTGCAGAGTGCCGGAACTGATCGTCGTCGCGCCGGTGTAGGTGTTGGCGGCGGTCAGCGTCAGCGTCCCGGTCCCGGATTTGGCCAGGCCGACCGTCCCGGCGAGGATCGAACCGATGGTGGCGCTTGAGTTTGCCGTGACCGACGACCCACTGAGGGTCAGCGTGCCGCCGGTGATCGTGAAGCCGGGGTTGTTGAAGGTGAGGCTGTTGGCACTGACTGCGGTGCCGATCGTAACCGTGCCCGTGCCGCTGGCGCCGAAGACGGCGTCGCTGGCGTTGGTCCAGTTGGCGCCGGACCAGTTCAAGGCGCTGGTGTCCCAGGCGAAGCTGGCGCCGGCATCCCAAGTCAGGGATGCGGCGTGCGAGGCGGCACTCGATAGAAGCGTGGCGATGGTGGTGGAGAGAATGAGGCGGGTTTTCATGGGATTACGGGTGATTGAGGCAGGTGAAGAACTTGATTACGCGATAAATTCTATGCTCTTTCGAAACTTTGTCATCCCGGCCATTTGGCCGGGGTGCCAGGGAAGAGAAAAATCAGTTTTATCGATCGTGGATCGCCAATGGCTTTGGTAATTCCCTTTGCCATTTCATCGGATTACCGGGTGATCGGGAATGAACAATTCAGTAAAAACGAATGGCCGTTCCTGCAATCCGCGGCGGCTTGTTTGCCTCCAAAAGGCAGGATGTTTGAAACCAGAAATCTGCGGACCGTTTACTTCCACGCCCGGCTGCGAACCTCGCGGGGCGAAAACCCCTGGCGTTCCCTCACCTTCCGGGAAAAATGAAACGGATCCTTGAACCCGCATTCATACGCGACCTCTGAAATTCTCAGGCCCGTTATTTCCAACATCTCCACGCCGTGGTCCGTGCGCAGATTCCACAGGTAGCGCCCCGGGGTCAGCCCCTTGGCTGCGGCGAATTTGTAGAGCAGCGCATTGCTGGAGCAACCGGCGGCCTGCCTGGCTGCCTTCAGACATTGAGGATCGCCGAAACGATCTTCCATGGTGTGCAGGGCTCGAATGACACACAAGTCCATTCCCGCCTCATCCCTGACCTGCTGGCCACTGTCCTGGAACTCCGCGAAGAGGGCAAGCCCGAGAGCGTTGATAGCCCGATTCGTCTCATGGGCGCCTGCCGATCTCAGAAGGAACGCCGTGGAAAAAATTCGGCTGAAGGGCTCAGTGCAGGGCACTCCCGTCGGTTCCAGAATTGCAAGGTCACGGCGCACGTCAGCGGGCATAAAATCCGGGGCGATCTCACACCAGGAATGATGGGTCTCGATAGTGCGGGAAAATCGAAAAAAATTCCGCTTTCCATAGCGGAATGATGTCTTGAACCCAAACTTGGACGGATGCCCATAATGTTCGAGATGAAATTGATTGGTTCTGTTTTGGCCAGTCGGTTTGCCGTCCTTGTCGATTGGACGGCGTCATTCCCCCACGGCTTCGCTAACAGAGGGGGGCAAATCCTTGCGGGCGCTGCCCCAGTCGTGATTTGGCTGCGAGTCCATGGCTAATTCCAGTGTGCCCCCGTCCGTGATTTCGGAGTACCGGAGCCAAGCGCGGGTAAGAGGAGTGCCGTTCAGGGTCGCCGACTGCACGTAGACGTTCTGGGCCGAATTGTTCCGGGCCATCACGACGAATTCTTTGCCGTGATGGTATTTCGGGTCGAGGCGCACGGAAGCGCGGGTGAAGAGCGGGCTCCCTATAATATAGATGCCGTCCACCGGCGAGACCGGGTGCAGGCCCAATGCGCTGAGGACATACCACGCTGACATCTGGCCGACGTCCTCATTGCCGCAAATTCCCCGCACGCCTGCGCCATAGGCGTGATCCATCACAATGCGAACCCATTGCTGCGTCAGCCACGGCGCTCCTGCATAGGTAAATAGGTAGGGAACGTGATGCACCGGTTCATTGGAATGGTTGTAATATTCGTTCCACTTGAAGGAAAGAGGGGTCTTGGTGAAAAACTCCTGGAGATCGGCGAGGAAGCGTTCCCGGCCCAGCAGGTTGATCAATCCCTGAACGTCGTGCGGGACGAACCAGCCCTGCTGAAAGGGATTGCTCTCCATGCAACCCTGCCCGGCGATGGCGCGCCCCTTCCACGGCGTCCAGGAACCGTCCGCATTGCGGGAATGCATCCAGTTCACGGCGGGATCGAAGTTATTGCGGTAATGCTGCGCGCGTTCGGCGAAGGTGCGGGCGTCCTCCGTCTTGCCGAGCGCCGCCGCCCAGCGCGCCATGCAATGGTTGAAATAAGCGTTCTCCAGCGTCCAGGATAAACTCCCGGGCGTCCAACCCGGCTTGCCCTCGACTTCGTTCACGGTGCGCTTGCCGATGGCGTAAGCTTTTTCAACATCGAAGCCGCGGATGCCCTTGAGATAAGCGTCCGCCGCCACCGATACCGCCGGACTGCCCAACATGCAGCCGGAGTCGCAATTGAGGATATCCCAACGGCTGAAAGGACGACCGCTGAGATCGGCGAGTTGCACCAGGGAATTGATTTGATCGTTGGCGATCCCCGGAGCGATCACCGTGAGCAGCGGGTATTGGCTGCGGAAGACGTCCCAGCCGCTAAACATCGTGCGGTAAGTGAAATCCGGCGCGCGATGGGGTTTGTTGTCGCCGCCGGTGTAAGAGCCATCGACGTCGGCCACGGCGCGCGGATCGATCATCGTGTGATAAAGCGCCGTGTAGAACGCCTCCCGCTGAACGTCGGTGCCGCCCTCCACGTTCAGACCCGCCACCGCATCGGCCCAGGCTGCGCGCGATTCGCGGTGCAGGCGCTCGAAATCCCAATGGTCGAGATCGTGCGCAAGATTGGCCTTCGCGCCGTCAACACTGACATAGGAAATGCCGGATTTGCAAAGAATCTGTTCGCCGGCGGCGGTGTTGAATTCGGCGTAAAAACCCACGTCGCGGCCCTCATAGACTTCCTTGCCCGGAAACACCTCGTCCTTATCCCAGACCCCGAACGCGGTGGGCGCTTTGTTGAATTGAAGATAGAAGTGCAGGGTGTAACTGCACTTGCCCCCGCCGTGACCCCAGCCTCCGTCTTCAAACGGGCAATGCATCCAGCCGGAGAAGGTGCGATCGTCAACTATGGAGACCGCCTGCTTGCTGGCCTTCTTCCAGCGACAAGTCTCACCGATGCGGCGTGCCAGATCGAACTGAACGCGGCCATGGCCGGCCTGCGGAAAGGTGAAGCGCAGCATGCCCGCGCGCGGTGCGGCGCTCATTTCCGCTCGAATGCCTGTGCGCCTGAGTTTCACGGCGTAATAGCCAGCTTGGACGATCTCCTCGTCATGGCTGAACGGCGAGACATTGTCCTCGCGCTTGGTGTGCAGCGGGCCGGTGGTGGGCATCGCCTGAAGATTGCCCAAATCGCCAAACCAGCCGACCCCGCTCATGTGGGTAAAGCTGAAGCCCTCAATGGTGGGATGTTCGTAGGAATAACCCGAAGTGTGATCGCCGCCGGTAATGGTGTCGGGGCTCAATTGCACGAGCCCGAACGGGCGGGCCGCACCGGGAAAAGTCTTGCCCTCGCCAAGCTTGGCGTCGGTGCTGGCGCCAATGAGAGGGTTGATAAAATCGACTGCCTCTTTCGACGCCACGGCAGTGGACGAGGTGGCTGGAACCTCGCTGGATTGAGCGGCAGGCACCTGAATTGAAAACAGGCTCGCCGCCAATACGGCAGCCAAAGCCCTGTGAACGGGAAATTCTTGGGATAACTTCATAACTTCATAGTGAGGTGGACCCCGTTCTTCGGCCAGAAACCGGTAAAATTAAGCTATGGCGGCGGGGGCGTTGGCGGGAAGTTATGAAAAGGGAAAAAGAGGAGTCAACGTCAAATACTCCCTTGCATATTGAGCGCTCCCCCGTTGATGATGGTCGGCCCCGAGTAGGTGTTCGCCCCATTCAAGCGCACGGAACCCGCACCCGATTTCGTGAAAGCGCCGGTGCCGCTGATGACGTTGTTGCAGGTCAGGCTCCCGTAAGTATTGTAAACTAGACTTGCATTATTGACGAAGGTGCCTGCGATGGTGCCGTCGTGCCCGGTGGTGCCGTCGCCCAGTTGCAGCGTGCCGGCGCTGATCGTCGTCGCACCGCTGAAGGTGTTCGCAGCGGTGAGCGTCAGCATCCCCGTCCCGGATTTGCCCAAGCCAATTGTTCCGGCGAGGATCGACCCGATGGTGGCGCTTGAGTTTGCCGTCACTGTCGAACCACTGAGGGGCAAAGTGCCGCCGGTGAGGGTATAGCCCGGATTATTGAAGGTGAGGCTGGCGGCAGTCACGCCGGAGCCGACGGTGACGGTGCCGATGGCGCTGGCGCCGAAAATCGCGTCATTGGCGTTGATCCAGTTGGTGCCCGACCAGTTCAAGGCGCTGGTGTCCCAGGCCGTGCTTGCGCCGGCATCCCAGGTCACGGATGCGGCGTGCGAAGCCGCGCTGGATAGGAGCGTGGCGATGGTGGTAGAGAGGATGAGGCGGGTTTTCATGGGGAAATGGGTGTACGAAGTCGGCTTGCGGGATGAATTCTATGTTCTTTTAGAAATTTGTCATCCCGGCCATTTGGCCGGGGTGTCGGCGAAAAAAAAGAACCTGCTTTTGGATCGTGAATCGCCACGGACATTTCCTGCAATCCCCTTGAAAGCGCATTCCATGCCCCTGGGCTTATGAAACGAGCATTCATCCTGGCCATCAGCGGAAGTGGTGGAAAGCATGCATAACAGCAAGCGGATCAACGAGTCAGGAATGTTACTCCGGGCTCAATGTAATGGCACGCAGATTGATCGGGTGCCAACTGGCGACATCCTTGGAGTGAACCTCTATCTGGGTTTTGCCCGCGGCTTTGATTTCCAGCGTGCCAAGATCCACTTCCCGGAATTGCGCCCAGTTGCCGGTTTTCGGTGCGTGGCCGGCCAGGGATTGGCCTCCGATCTGGACGACAAAATCGACTTCATTCATCGCCGCGGTAGCCGTGCGCACATGAAACTTGCCGGGCACGGCAAACTTTACATTCCAAGTGGCCGTGTCGTTTCCGTCGTTCCACGAACCGAGGTTTTGCTGCCCGCCCAGCGTTTCAGGTTTTATGGAGTTGTTGAGTTCGGCGGTATCCGGCGAAAGAGTCAGCTTTCCTTGATTGTCCGTTGCGATCGGCGGGTTTCCGGGCAGTTCAAAAGGAATGTTCTTGAAGTTGGCGCCGGTAATTTTGAGGGCTGCGGTAAACTCAGAAACCTTCTTTTCTGGGAGGGTAACGGCCAGGCCTTCAGGGGTTTGCTGCCAGGCGACCTTTCCGTCGTACCCGAGCAGGCTCACGCCGGTGATGTTGTTGACATCCGCACCAGTCGGTTTTGCCAGCGAGTGAACGAGCAGTTTTCCGTCTTCCGGCCAGCCCAGGGCAATCGCGTAGAGCGTCGCCCCCTTGGTTGTAAAGCGGATTTCCTTGGCGTTGTATTTGAAATCCTCCTTGAACGAACCGCCTTTGACTTTAACTGAGCTTTCGCCGTAAACGAGCCAGGGCCGCGACCCGTAGATTGCTTCGCCGTGGATGGCCGTCCATTGGGCGAGTTGTTCGAGCATCCGCTCGGCTTCGGGGTCGAGCGAACCGTCCGGGCGCAGCACCACGTTAAGGAGGAGGTTGCCGTTCTTGCTGACATTATCGACGAGCATGTGGATGACCCAGTTGACCGGTTGGTACTTCCAGTGACGATTGTAGAACCAGTCCCCAATGGAGGTGTCGGTTTGCCAGGGATTGGGATCGATTGACGGCATGATGCCCCGCTCGAGATCCTGCACCCACCGGCCCTCGGAGACCTGCTTGCAATTGTAGACCGCTTCCGTTTTGCCATTGTGCAGTGCAGCGCTGGAGTTGTAGAGGTGCGCGATCATGCTCAACCCAACCTCGTGGGTTTTGCCAAAGGCCACGCCGCCGTCGCTGTACAGGAGGTCGGGGTGATAGTTGTCCACCAGTTCCTTGATTTCCGCATACCACTGCTGGTGCCACTTGGGGTTGTTACTGTACCAGCCTTTGTCGCCCGGATCGGCGGGAAAATGGTAAAGATCCTGGAATTCAGGGTTTGCGCCGTCGTAGGAAACCCCGGCCTTCGGCCCTTCCTTGTCGGCGCGGTGGCTGTCCTGGAACCAGGTGAAGCTTGCGCCCAAGTGCTCCGATACTCCGAAGGGTAGCCCCTGCTTCTTTGCCGCCTGCTGCCACTCGCCAACCACGTCCCGCTTCGGCCCCATGTTCACTGAGTTCCACTTGTGGAGCTTGGAGTTCCACAGAAAGAAATCGTCATGATGGGTGCCCATGCTCACGAAATACCGGGCGCCCGCCTTCTTGTAGAGCGCCATTAGCCGCTCGGGGTCCCACTTCTCGGCCTTCCAAAGTGGAATGATGTCCTTGTATCCGAACACCGACGGATGGCCATAGTGTTCCACGTGATACTTGTATTTAGCGCTTCCCTGTTGGTACATCTGGCGGGCATACCAGTCTCCTTCCATTGGCACGGCCTGGGGTCCCCAGTGCGCCCAGATGCCGAACTTGGCGTCTCGGAACCATTCGGGGTACTGGTACTGCTTGAGGGATTCCATGGTTGGCTTGAACGGCCCATCGGCAATGGGCGGGTTCGCGGCAAACGCGGAGGTGGCCAGAATCGTGACGGCAAGGGTGGGCGCGATGGACTTGATCATGATTCGGGAGACTAGCGAATCCGTTTCCCGTTGTCACCCCGGCCATTTGGCCATTTTTGCGATGCCAATCGGTCGCGAACGGCGGGGATCTCCGCCTTTTCAAAACCATTCGGCACGCCTATTTCCACGCCCGCTTGCGAACTTCGCGGGGCGAGAACCCCTGGCGTTCCCTCACCTTCCGGGAAAAATGAAACGGATCCTTGAACCCGCATTTATACGCGACCTCTGAGATTCTCAGGCCCGTTTTTTCCAACATCTCCACGCCGTGGTCCGTGCGCAGATTCCACAGGTAGCGACCCGGGGTCAGCCCCTTGGCTGCGGCGAATTTGTAGAGCAGCGCATTGCTGGAGCAACCGGCGGCCTGCCTGGCTGCCTTCAGACATTGAGGATCGCCGAAACGATCTTCCATGGTGTGCAGGGCTCGAATGACACACGGGTCCATCTCCGCTTCATCCCTGACCCGCTGGCCGCTGTCCAAAAATTCCGCGAAGAGGGCAAGCCCGAGAGCGTTGATAGCCCGATGCGTCTCATGGGCGCCTGCCGATCTCAGAAGGAACGCCGTGGAAAAAATTCGGCTGAAGGGCTCGGTGCAGGGCACTCCCGTCGGTTCCAGAATTGCAAGTTCACGGCGCACGTCAGCGGGCATAAAATCCGGGGCGATCTCACACCAGGAATGATGGGTCTCGACAGTACGGGAAAATCGGAAAAAATTCCGCATGCCGGGGCGAAAGACGTAAACGAGGTCTTGTCGTAACGGATAGGTTTTGCGCCCGAGATCGACTTCGCCGTCGCCGGTGTGCAACACCATGAGTTCGTAGTCCCGCTGAATCCGTGGACCGCAGTAGCCCCCGGGTTGGTAGCGGGTCTGACCAAAGGTAACCTTGGGCGAACGGACACTGAGGTTGTACCATAGAACGAGATCGCCGGCGTACGTCGATTTCTTGCGGGGCATATCGGAAACCTTGCAGGATCGACGCTCTTTGAAAACCAAATTGTGGTGGGAGACAGGTTTTTGGGGTTACAATCATTCCATTCGCATCCCGGTTGTGCAACAGTATCGCCCCTCCATGAAACAACATCGCCCCCTTCTCTTGGTCGCTTTCCTTTTGTCCCCAGTGGTTGCCGTAATGGCGTCCGAGCAAATCCAACCCGTGCCGGGGGGCGATGTGATGCCGGCGTTTCCGTCCGGCAGTCGAATCGTCTTTCAAGGAGACGAAATTACATCAGTCGACCGTTGGCCTCTTGGGCGTGGGCGAAAAACGCCGGACTTTAATCACGACTTCGGTCAGGATTTTGTCTGCCTTATTGCCTCAAAATACGGGGAACTGCATCCTGAAAACCATATTGTCTTTCTCAATCAAGGCGTTGGTGGAAATACCGTCGCTGACTTGGCCGCCCGCTGGCAGAAGGACACGCTTGACGCCCATCCTGATCTCCTCAGCATCCTGATCGGCGTCAACGATAAGGAATTTATCGCCGAGTTTACGCAGAAATACGACAAATTGCTGGCCGATACGGTTGCGGCACTCCCCAATGTCCACTTGTTTCTGTGCGAACCGTTCATGCTGCCTACCCCTGACTCTATCGGGGCTGACCGCATCGACGTGATAGCGCGGCTCGGCGCGAAATACCATGCCACGGTGGTGCATCTCCAACGGGCATTCGAGGACGCCTTCAAACGCTACGGCGACGCCTCATTCTGGCTTTCCGACGGACGCCATCCGACCGCCGCCGGAGAGCAGATTCTGGCCGATGAATGGGTGCGCACTGCCGTCGCCTTCTATAATCAAAAGACAAACGCGAAGCCGGGTGACAAAATAACTGAATTGCCAGAGCGCGCAGTCGATGAACTGCCGGAGTTCCCGACCGGCAGCCGTATCCTGTTCCAGGGAGATTCCATCACGGATGGCCGCACCGATAGGTCAATCCTCTTCGGTCAGAGTTATGCCTATATCATCGCCGCAAAGTACGGCGCGTTATACCCGGAACGCAAGGTCACCTTTATCAATCACGGAATCAGCGGCAATAAGGTCAGCGACCTTGTCGCCCGCTGGCAGAAGGACACGCTTGATGTCCATCCCGATCTGCTCAGCATTTTCATCGGCGTCAACGACGGAAACAAAACCCAGGAGCTTGAGCAGACTTACGACAAACTTCTGGCAGAGACCATCGCCGCACTTCCCCATACGCAACTGGTCTTATGCGAAATGATCGCGCGACCGTTTAGCGACCCTGCCGGCACGACGGTATGGACTGCCCGCACCAAATTAGTGGCGCGGCTTGGCGAGAAATACCGCCTTCCAGTGGCGCATTTCCAACAGGCAATGAATCAAGCCTATCGGCGTTACGGGGAGACCGCCTATTGGATTTGGGACGGGGTTCATCCGACCGCTTTTGGGCAAAAGATCTTGGCTGACGAATGGATTCGCACCGTTGCGCCCTTGTTCCGCAAGAAAGGGGTAAATTAGTTGATTTCAACGCAGGTCGCGCCGTGTCCGCGTGCAGAAAGGTCCATTTCTTTCGCAGAAACATCCATTTCAATATGACTATCCTCAGAAAACGCATCATTAGCAGTCTGGCGTTGATCGCATCGCTGGCGGTGACGGTTTGGGCCGCCGATCCCGCAACCTTTGAATTGACGCCCAACCAGCCGCACCGTCCGGCGGATTTCAAGCCGTTTCAGTTTAATTACTCCGCCGAGGAGTTGATGGCGAAGTTTTCTGCCGACCAGATGCGACGGGCGGCAGGCGAACTAAAACAAATGCAGGCAGTTAACGATAAAGGGCCTTGGAAACCGACGTGGGAATCGCTCGACCAGCATCACGCGCCCGAGTGGTTCCTGGACGCCAAACTGGGCATCATGCTCAATTGGGGGATTCATTCCGTGCCCGCCTGGGACAGGGACCGCGGCAACAAAACCGCGACGTATCCCGATGCCTATGGATGCGAGATGTACAGGGATTTGGTCGTGATGCCGCACCATGCCAAAAACTGGGGAGCCGATTTCCAGTGGGACGACTTTATCCCGATGTGGAAGGCTGAACGGTTTGACCCGGAAGCGTTGCTTTCGCTCTTTCAAGAGGCAGGCGCCAAGTACCTGATTACGATGTCCAAGCATCACGACGGGATGGCCTGGTGGGACTCGCAGTGGACCAAGCGCAACACGGTTCAAATGGGGCCAAAGAAGGATTTGTTCTCGCCTTTGATGGCGGCGGCGAAACAGCACAACTTTAAGACGGTCATGTATTTCTGCTATGAGGAGTGGGCGACGGCCATGATCGGCGAGGACGGGAAGCCATGTTATCGCCGGTGGGATTGGGGCGATTACAAGGGCGTTTTTCCGCTGACGTTCGAGACCAGGCGGCGGGTGTCGGGAAACATCCCGGTCAAGAATTACTACGACCAATACATGATGCCGCTGGTCAAGGAAATGATCGACCGCTTCGATCCCGACGGTCTCTGGGGTGACGGCGAATGGGCGACCCCGGCGGAAACCCTCCGAAGCCGGGACCTGATCGCATATTTCTACAATAAGGCGGCGGGGCGCAAGGAGGTGACCGCCAACGACCGAATCGGTTTGAAAACCCGGGACCATCACGGCGACTATTTTGCCAGCGAGTACAACTCCACCCAGTCGTATACGCATCCTTGGGAAGAGAATCAGGGCATCAGCAAGTCGTTTGCCTATAACTATGAAGACAACGATGAGTCGCTCGGTTCGCCTTCCCGATTGATCCACAAGTTCATCGACATCGTGAGCAGGAACGGCAACCTCGTCATCATTGGCGGGCCGGATGCGTCGGGCGTGTATCCCGAAAATGTGGTGCGCCGGTTCAAGGCGCTCGGCGCCTGGCTGAAGGTGAACGGCGAAGCGATTTATGCCACGCGGGTACTGCCGCCGTATCAGGAGGAACGGGTCTGCTACACGCGCAGCAAGGACAGCCGGTTTGCCTACGCGATCTGCCGGGAGTGGCCGGGAACGAGCCTGACACTAAAAGGCGTTCGTGCAAACGAAGGGACCGCAATCACGATGCTGGGCGTCGCCGAGCCGCTCAAGTGGGAGCAGAACGAGCAGGGCTTGACGATCAACCTCCCCAACAGCCTACAGGATGAAAAGGCGCGCCCGTGTGAGCATGCATGGGCCATCAAAATTCCGATGGGGCAGCGCGTTTCCACCAGATTCCAGGGCAAGTAAAAGAGTTGGAAGAATGAAAAGAAGCGAATGCATGATCGGGGGAATCGCAACTGCGTTAATCGTGTGGGCAGGCGCCTCCATTGTGGCGGACGAGGTCCGACCTCTAAAATCCATCAATTATTACAACGCGCCTGAAAAGGCCGTTGAGGAATGGCGGAAGCTTAAGTTTGGAATGCACATGCAGTGGGATCCCGTCGTTCTCACCGGCAAGGAAATCAGTTGGTCACGAAAGGGCGCCAGCGCGCTGCTTCATCAGGGGGCAGGATTGGATCCGGAATACGACGCCCTGTGGAAGAAGTTCAATCCCTCCAAATACAATGCCCTGATTTTGTGCCAAACCCTCAAGGACGCAGGGATGAAGTTCGCCACTTTCTGCAACAAGCATCACGACGGCTTTTGCATGTGGGTCCACCTCAGTCGCCGCAATGCTGGAAGTATTCGATGCTCAATGAACAATGTGTAACCGCTGTCAATCTATACATTTAACATGAACGCACGAGAACGATTTCACGAAATCTGCAACTTTAACCCAGCGGTACGTTCGCTGAAATGGGAGTTCGGTTACTGGGGTAGCACCATCAAAAACTGGTATTCTGACGGATTGCCGCAGCGGCATTATCCAAAGCTGGCGAAAGAGATCACCACCCCATCCTCATCTCTCTACATTCCCGCCTGGACCTGCAAGGGCGACGGCGTGCTGCCCAACGGCATCGCCGTTTTTGGCGGAGCCGGTTACTGGCCGACGCAGGGGTTTCCGCTCGACCGCGATGTCGGGGAGCATTTCGGCATGGATTCGGCCCATCGGCTGGTGGACGTGAATCTGCTCTTCAGCCCAATGTTCGAACCGGTAGTTCTGGAGGACAACGCCGAACTGCTACGCAACCTGGACATTGACGGAGTCGAGCGGATTTTTCTCAAGGAAGCAGGCACCATTCCAACCTCTTTCGTATGGCCGGTTACCGGCTGGGAGAGTTGGAACCGGATCAAGGAGGAACGCTGCAATCTAAACAACATCGCCAGCCGATTTGCAAAGAACTGGCCGCAGTTAGTAAAAGAATACCGCCACCGCGACTATCCGCTGGCCATCGGCGGGTATCCGCAGGGGTTCTTCGGAACGCTGGTGCATCTGTTGGGATACGAGAACACCTTCGTCTGGTACTACGAGGAGCCTGAACTCATCCACGATATGCTGCGCACCTTTACCGAGATCTGGCTCGCGGTGTTCGAGGAAGTGCTTTCGCAGGTGGAAGTGGACGATTGGCAAATCTGGGAGGATATGTCGGACAAGAACGGCTCCATGATCTCAACGGCCATGGTTCGCGAATTCATGCTGCCTTACATGAAGCGCATTGCCGATTTTTTTAAGGCGCGCGGAGTGAAACACCTCCATCTCGACACCGATGGCGACTGCCGTTCGCTCATTCCGCTCTTTCGCGAGGTGGGCGTCACCGGGATGTGGCCGTTCGAGCAGACCGGCAGGATGGACCTTCTTGAAATCCGCAAACAATACCCGGACATGGTGATGTTGGGAGGAGTTTCAAAGGAGGCGGTTGCAGGGGGAAAAGCCTCGATTGACTGTGCGCTGGCAACCGTGGAGAAGATGCTAACGCACGGAGGCTACATTCCGCACGTCGATCACTTCGTTCCGCCCACCGTTTCGTTTGAAGATTTCACCTATTACCGGGGAAAGTTGAACGAAATGATCGATCGCGCGGAAAATAGGACCCCTTAAATATGCGATTTATTTTCATAGCGCCGGTCATTCACGAAGAGTTCTACGAGCCTCTAAAAAAAGGAATGAACGATGCCGCGGCGATGATGAACGTCGAAGCTTCGTTCACCGGGACAGAGGGGGTGGATACGACAGCCCTTGCGAATCTGGTGACTCAGGCTGCGGCCGAAGGTTGCGACGGCATCGCCATCAACCTGATCGACCGGCAGGCATTCAATCCCGCTGTTCAGGAGGCGATGAACCGGGGTATTCCCGTAGTTGCATTCAACACCGACGCGCCGGCCAGCGGAAGGCTGAGCGCTGTGTGCCAGAATTATTTCCAAGCAGGCAGGAGTGTCGGCGCCCGTGTGGTCGATTTGATTCCAAGAGGCTCGAAAGTGCTCATCACCGTGCATGATGCCGGAGTGCTGGGGTTGGAAACGCGCAGGGACGGAATTCTTTGTGAGCTGAATGCCAGGGGGATAGCTTATACGGTGATCATTGCAGCCTCCACGCCCGAGGCGAGTACCCCGATTATATCACGGGCTTTGCATGGCGATCCATCCATTCGGTTTATATGCGGCACAGGGCAAGCGGATACTGAGGCCGCTGGGTTGGTCATCGAACGGGAATTCGCGGACAGCGGTTATGGTGTGGCCGGATTCGATCTTTCCGACCAAATCCTGCGTTTAATTTTGGGCGGAGTAATTCACTGCACGATTGACCAGCAACCCTACGTGCAGGGATTTTATCCGGTGGTGCAGTTGGCTTTGTATTGCCGCTACGGAATCAGACCGTCAAACATGAATTCAGGCGCCACAATTATTACGACCAAGGAAGCAGTCGATCTCGTCAAGCTGAAGGCGGACTGTCTTCGGTAAAGGCGTACGCCGTGAAACGAGCGGCTACCGTGTTCCGGTAATCTTCCGGCTCGGCGAATGCCCCCGGTGCTTCTTGTACAAACGGGAGAAATATAACGGGTCCTTAAACCCGAACGTCCCAGCCACCTCGCTTACGGTAATGTTCGGTTGCTGGGCGAACAGCCGGTCGGCCAGATCGAGTTTCCCATCGATCTGATACTGGAGAAAGCTCCTTCCGAGCATCGCTTTAAAGAGATGAGCCAGGCTCGAAGGACTCCTTCGCAGGAGACGCGCGGCGTCGGCTACTGAAAGCATCAGGGCGGGATGTTCCGCCAAATAGGTCAAGAGGGGTTGCAAGGGGGTGGGCCCGCGAATGCTGATCAGATGCCGGGTAATGATAGACTCCGTGAGCGAAGTCAGCATGGCGAGGATGTCCTTTACTTTGCGCGTAGGGAAATACGGGGCATCGTTAAAGGCCGCTGCGAGTTCATCGGTGCCGAACTGCTCTTTCCACTTCCGATCGACGTCGCTGCCGCATCGGTCGTTGGTCCGAAACTGACCCAGCATCATATAGCCGATAATCCTTCCTTCAACGGATACGGGCATGCAGCCGTCCATCATTCCAGCGTAACACTTGTAGATCAGCGGCTTTCCGGTTCGCTCCGCAATCTTCCAGTTCTTCCTGTCGCAGGCCAGGCACAGGGATTCCATTTTCATGCGGTGGCGGATGAGCTTGCAAAAATCACAGAAGCTCTTCTTTTTACCGACGTGGAGTTCGCGGCACTCGGGGGTGAGAAAGCAAATCCTGACGCCCAGCAGCGAGGTAAAACTGTCGAGCAGAGCCAGTGCCTCTTTTTGAAACACGAAATTGATCTCGGGGTGATTCATGGTCGCGTGAATTAGACCAGCCTCTTTCATTCTTACACGATTATCCATTCTTTTTTGCAGGTACGTCCATTCCCTATCACCTGGAAATCTGGTCAGATGCCCAAAAGCAGGTCTTGTGAACCCGAGATTCGTCCCCGGAGACCGGGGACAAAATTACACCACCATGATCCAAACTCCAGACCTTCAACAGGATTCGTCCACGGGCAATGCCTCGCATAGCCAGCGGTTCCTTTGGCAAATCTGCCTGATCACCTGCATGGGCGGACTTCTCTTCGGCTACGACTGGGTAGTCATTGGCGGGGCGAAACCCTTCTTCGTGCGCTTCTTCAGGCTGGAGAGCAGCCCCGATTTGGTCGGTTGGGCGATGAGCAGCGCCCTCATCGGCTGCATGTTCGGCTCGGTCATGTCCGGACTGCTGAGCGACAGGTTCGGACGCAAACGACTCCTGATTCTCGCAGCCGTGCTCTTTGCCGTCTCCTCAATCGGAACGGGGCTGGCGAACACATTCAGCTTGTTTGTCTGGATGCGGTTGCTGGGCGGACTCGGAATTGGCCTCGCCTCCAACCTTTCCCCGCTCTACATCAGCGAAGTGACTCCCGCCAAGACGCGGGGGTCATTTGTGGCACTTAACCAGTTGACCATTAACATCGGAGTCGTTGGGGCACAGGCGGTGAACTGGGCTATTGCGCGGAAGATGCCCGTCAATTTTTCATCCGATCAGATTCTCAACTCCTGGTATGGCCAGATCGGCTGGCGCTGGATGTTTGGCGCGGCGGCCATTCCTTCCACGCTCTTTCTCCTCCTGATGTTCTACGTGCCGGAAAGCCCGCGCTGGCTCATCAAGGCCGGCCGGGACAAAGAGGCGCGTGACGTCCTTTCGAGGGTGGGTGGAGAAGTTTACGCGGCGTATGAATTGGACGATATCCAACGCACGCTCAGCCAGGACGAAATCGCGCAGGTTCGTTTCAGGGATCTGCTCGAACCCAAGCTCCTCTTTGTCATCCTGATCGGCATGGTGCTCGCTACGCTTCAGCAATGGAGCGGGCTCAATGCGATCTTTTACTATGCCGAAGACATTTTCAAGGCAGCCGGGTACACGATCGGTGGAACGATGCTGAATATCGTCTACACCGGGATGACGGTGCTGGTCTTTTCCGCCGCAGCCATTTTCCTGGTGGACCGTTGGGGCCGCAAACCGCTGATGCTTTTCGGCGCGGGTGCGATAGCGCTCATGCACGGGTTGATCGGGGCCGGGTTTTATTTTGGCTACAAAGGATTACCGATGCTCGTGCTTGTTCTCGTAACGATGGCGGTTTACGCATTCACCCTGGCGCCCGTAATGTGGGTGTTGCTCGCGGAGCTTTTCCCCAATCGGATTCGCGGGGCGGCGTTGTCCACCTCGGTCTTGACGTTATGGGTGACCTGCTGGGCTCTGGCCCAGTTCTTTCCAAGGATTAACGCCGTCCTGGGGGATGCCGGCAGTTTTTGGCTTTTCGGCCTGATCTGTCTGCTCGGTAGCGTCTTCATCTGGAAACTGCTTCCTGAAACCAAGGGGCAGAGCCTCGAAGCGATCGAAAGGAAGCTGCTCGGAACGGAGAGGTTGGGAGTTTGAGTTGTATGATGAATTATCGACTGCTTGGAAACACTGGAATGGAAGTGTCGAATGTGGCGTTTGGCGCCTCTCCGCTTGGCGATGTTTTTGGAGTCACCGATGAAGCCGAGGGCCGGAGAGCGGTTCACATGGCCATCGACGTGGGGATCAACTATTTTGACGTGGCCCCTCTTTACGGCCTCACCCTTGCCGAGACTCGGCTCGGCAAGGCGCTTAAAGGCAAACGCGACCGGGTTTATCTCGCCACTAAATGCTGCCGGGATAATTTTCAGTTCTCAGATTTCTCTGCCAGGCGGGTGCAAGGCAGCATCGATGAGTCGCTGGCGCGGTTGCAGACGGATCACGTGGACGTGTTGCAAATTCACGACGTGGAGTTTGGGGATGCCCGGCAAATTATCGAAGAGACCCTTCCCGCCGCCCGCAAGGTTCAGCAGTCTGGCAAGGCCCGGTTTATCGGCATCTCGGGTCTGCCGGTTCGGTATCTCAGACAACTTGCCGGTCAGATCGAGATCGATACCATCCTGACCTGGGGACATTACAATCTGCTCGAAGACGAAATGGACGAGGAATTGACGCCCCTGTGCCGCGAACGGGGCATCGGGCTGATCAATGCTTCGCCGCTGCACCAGCGACTATTGACCGAGAAGGGCGCTCCAGCCTGGCACCGCAGTCCCCGACCGGTAATGGAAGCGGCAAAGAAGCTGGCAGTGCTTTGCCGGTGCCACGGTGTAAACGTGGCCGATGTGGCGATGAAGTATTGCCTCGATCATCCGTTCGTCGCCACGACGATCGTCGGCATGAGCAAGGTCCGGCATGTCGAGGCGAATCTCAAGGCCCTGAATTTTGAGGTACCGGAGGGGATCATGCCCGCCATCGAATCGCTCGTCGCCCCGGTGAAGAACATGATGTGGTTCGAAGGACTGCCCGAAAACAACCTTCCTCCACGCGACCCGAAGCGTTGGGTGCCGCAAACACCCTCGATGACCCACGCATAAGCAAACCAATGAAGGCATTAGTACTTACAATACCCGGAAAAACCGAGGTGCGCGAAATCGATCCGCCGGTGCCGTTGGCAGGCGAGGTTTTGTTGCGCGTCGGAATGGTCGGGTTCTGCGGGGGCGATTTAAACGGATTTCGCGGACTTTTTGAACTCCAGGAGTATCCGGTGATACTCGGGCACGAGGTAGGGGCCTCCATTGAGCAGGTCGGCCATGAAGTGCCGGAGCGGTTCCAATGCGGAATGCGTGTAACGATCAGCCCGTATAAGAGCTGCGGAAGATGCCTTTCGTGCCGTCGCGGAAGGCCCAATGCCTGCGTGGACAACCGGACGATGGGGGTGCGCCGCCCTGGCGCGATGACGCGCTTTATCACCGTTCCATGGAAGGATCTGTTTGTCTCCGAATCCCTCTCGTTAAAGGAACTGGCGCTGGTGGAGCCGCTAACGGTCGGATTCCATGCGGCAGCGCGCGGAAGAGTATGCAAGGAAGATCGGGTGGCGGTGATCGGGTGCGGAATCGTCGGGATAGGCGCGGTAGCCGCTTCGGTCCGCTCCGGCGCGGAAGTGATCGCTGTGGACATCGATGATTCCAAGATGGCCATCGCTCGCCGAACAGGGGCCGCCTACACCATCAACACCACGAAAGAGAATCTGCACGATGCACTCATGGAAATCACGAACGGCGACGGCCCCGATGTCATTATCGAAGCCGTGGGAAACCCCGCGACCTATCGGGCTGCCGTCGATGAGGTTGCTTACACGGGCCGGGTTGTTTACATCGGGTATGCCAAGAAACCGGTGGAATACCAAACGGGAGAGTTCGTGAAGAAGGAGATCGAGATTTTGGGTTCGCGCAACAGTTTGGGCGATTTTCCAAACGTCATCCGCTATTTGGAAGCCGGCGCCTTCCCCGTGGACGAGGTAGTTAGCCGAATTGTTTCTCTCGAAGAAGGCGGCGCGGCCCTCGACGCCTGGTCGCGCAACCCCGGACCGATTACAAAAATCATGGTTGATTTAGATCGATGATAACCCCGTGTGTGACAATCGCATTGGTTCCAGAAATCAAGACTGGCCCGTGGATTTTATGGGATGCCCTTGAAGTCGCCATCCCAAAAGCCGCCGCTCTGGGGTTCGAGGCGGTGGAACTTTTCACAGCCTCCGCCGATGCGATCGATGCGAAGGCCCTTGCGGCGCAGCTCGACAAGCACGGCGTTCGCCTTGGAGCTGTCGGAACCGGCGCGGGCAAAGTGTTACAGGGGCTGACGCTTACCAACCGGGACGCCTCGATTCGAACTCGAGCCGTGCAATTTATCAGCGACATGATTGACTTTGGCGCGGCTTATCGCGCCCCTGCCGTCATCGGCTCCATGCAGGGTATGATTTCCTCCGAAATCAAAAGGGAACGCGCGCTCTCCTGGCTCGCAGATGGATTAAATCTGTTAGGCCGCAGGGCGGAGAAGCAGGGAGTTAAACTTATCTTCGAGCCGCTAAACCGTTATGAAACCAATGTTTTCAACCGGCTGGACGACGCATCCCGATTTTTGGACAAACTGGAGATTCGCAACGTGATGCTGTTGGCTGACCTCTTTCACATGAACATCGAGGAGGCGTCCCTGCCAGGCGCGATTTGCAAGGCCGGGAGCAGGATTGGCCACGTGCATTTTGCAGACAGCAATCGCGGGCCGGTTGGTTCTGGTCATATACGAATGGAACCCATTGTCGCCGCGCTGCACGAGACCGGCTATAATGGTTGCATCTCGGCGGAGGCGCTGCCTTTACCAGATCCCGATACCGCAGCCGCCATGACGATCCAGTCTTTTCAAAAGTATTTTGCCAGAAATGGAGAAACGGTCTCATGACCATTCCCATCCTCGATACCCACCAGCACCTCATCGATCCTGCGCTTGGCCTCTATTCCTGGAAAAACGGTATTCCGCAACTCGCAGCCGGAAGTTTTGCCTATGCCGACTACCTGTGCGAAATCGAGGGAACCGGAATCGACGGAACGGTGTTCATGGAAACCACGCCGGATGCATGGAGCGATGAAGCGCCGCATGTATATGGGCTGGCCAGCCGGCCTGGTTCACTCATTGCCGGGGTCGTCGCCAACTGCCATCCGGAGGAGAAGGGCTTCGAGCGCTATCTCGACTCAATTCAGAACGACAAACTGGTCGGCTTGCGCCGAATCTGCCATGTCGAGCCCGATGATTTCTCCCGCCAGGCGCGGTTTGTGGAAAACATCCGCCGCATTGGAGACATGGGGCTTACGTTCGATCTCTGTTTTTTGGCGCGGCAGCTTCCGATCGCGCTGGAGTTGGCGCAAAAATGCCCGGGTGTTCAATTCATTCTCGACCATTGCGGTGTGCCGGACATCGCCGGAGACGCATTCAATCCATGGTGCGATTTTATAAGCGGGCTCGCGGCGGCGCCGAATGTGGCGTGCAAAATATCAGGCGTCCTCGCCTATTGCAAACCCGACAACGCCACCACCGAAGCGGTGCGCCCCTACATCGAGCATAGCATCGAATGCTTCGGGTGGAATCGCGTTCTCTGGGGAAGCGACTGGCCTGTTTGCACTCTCGCGACTACCTTAAGGCAATGGGTCGCCGCTTCGCGCGAGATCGTCGGTGCTGCATCGCAGGCCGATCAGCGCAAGTTCTTTTACGAAAACGCCCGTCGCATCTACCGGCTTAAATGAAATTCTTCGTGGTAACCCAAAAAGCTGAAGTTTCGAGTGTCCCCCGGCCAAATGGCCGGGATGACAAGCGCTGCCAAACGGCCTTACATTTGGGCTTCGTAGATCTCATAATGATCGCTTCCTTATGCGTACCCCCATTTTCCCAAAGCTCATTGGCGCATTCGCGTGGGTCGGCTTTCTGATCCTAGCCCCCTTCTCCATTCGCGCGGGGGAGCCGGACCGGGTGAGCCTCAATGGCGATTGGCTGCTGAAATCCAGTGAGCATCTCGCCGAAACCGGGGAACAAATCTCTGCCGCGTCTTACGCGCCGTCGGGCTGGATGTGGGCGCGGGTTCCCGGAACGACCCTCGGCGCTTTCGTCGCCAGCCATGTCTATCCGGAGCCGACTTATGACCGGAACAATCAACTCGGTGGCTCGATTCCGGACATCAGCGTGCCTGGCAGCGTCTTTGCTTCCCCACATTGGTGGCGCACCACCTTCACCGTGCCTGCTGCGTGGCACGGGCGCACGCTGTGGCTGCGTCTGGACGGCGTGAATTGGAGCGCGGAGATTTTTGTCAATGGAAAGGCGGCTGGATTGATGAAAGGGGCGTTTAAGCGCGGCATCTTCGATATTACCGCGCTGGCAACTGCAGGGACCAACGCCCTCGCTGTGAAGGTGATTCCGCCGCTATATCCGGGAACGCCCAAAGAACATGGTTGCGGAGGGCACGGCGGTGACAGCCAAATCGGCCGGACTCCCGCAACCATTAATCAGACCGTGGGCTGGGATTTCACATTTGTCGATGGGGTCCGGGACCGGAACACCGGTGTTTATCGCGACGTGTCTGTTACCTCGACGGGACCGGTGCGCATTGCCGATCCGTTCATGAGCACCGTAGGCGTGCCGGGTGAGAGCGGAACGCTGGCATTCCGCACATGGTTGGTAAACAGCACTGATCAACGCCAAAAAGGCACTCTTTGTCTCGCTTTCGAGGGTGGCAGCGCTTTCGAAGAAGTGGAGTTGGCGCCAAAGGAAACCCGCGAGGTCACGATGGGGAGCACGCGCTGTCCAGGTCTGATAGTAAAGAATCCACGGCTCTGGTGGCCCAACGGTCGCGGTCGCCCCGAACTCTATCGCCTCACCGTTTCGTTTGACATCGGCGGCAGGGTTTCAGATACGGCAACCACGCGATTTGGTATTCGTTCAATCGAGCATGAAACGTCGTTCCACGGCCAGAACACGTGGAAAATCAACGGCAAACGCCTGTTTATGCCTGGCGGTTGCTGGGTGCAGGATGCGCTGCTGCGCCAGAGTCCCAAGCGCTACGACGCGGAGATTCGTATGATCGCTCAGGCGGGTCTCACCTGGTTGCGCGTTTGGAGTGGCAGCGGCATCGAGAGCGATGAATTCTTTGACGCCTGCGATCGGCACGGCATTTTGGTGTGGATCGAGGCTGGGCTCACCACCGGTCAAACTCCGATTCCCTCGGGCAAACCGGATTTTTCCCAATTCAAACAATGTATCTTCGACAACTGGACCGACACCGTGCTCCGGCTCCGAAACCACCCGAGCGTCTTCTACTGGTGCGGTAGCAACGAAGGACCTGATGTCGCCGGCATGAAACAAATCGTCATTGCCAACGACGGCACCCGCGATTACCAGGCGAATTCGCAGGAGTTCGGCCAGCGCGGTTCGCCTTACACCTTCCAGGGCATCGCCCGCCTCTACGATTATAGCGGTCGCGATGTGTGGGGCGCCGGGCCACTGGGGATTTTCGGCGGCTTCTGCAATGAATCGTCCAATCCAAACCTGCCCAACATCGAGTGCCTGCGGGAGCAGATGCCTGAGTCCAAGCTGTGGCCCATCGACGGGGAAACCTTCAAATATCAGGACGGCGGCGGTTTCCACAACATCCTCGGCTTTGTGAAGCAAGGTTGCGCGCGCTACGGGGATTTCAGCGCCCCCGACCCGGCGGGGCGCGTCGGGGCCGAAAACTATGCTTTCAAAGGGCAGATCCTGGGGGCGATGCAATACCGCGCCGATAGCGAATTGTGGCAACGCAATAAATGGGATGCCACCAGAAAGTGGGCGACCGGGTACGCGATGTGGACGGTCAACACCACGCACCCACAAGTAGTCAGCCGATTATACCATTACAGCCTCGCACCCAACGCGGCGCTGTGGTTCATGGCGCATGGCAACAAGGCGCTGCACGCCCAATACGATTACTTCGCAAATGATGTTTCAGCAGTTAATAATTCATGGAAGGATGCAGCCTTCCTCACGGTCACGGCGGCGCTTCACAACCTCGATTGGAGCCTGAAATGGAGCGGGACTGCCGCTGTGGCGACCCTGCCGCAGGAGACGACGCGCAATGGTTTGATTGCTGTTCCTGGGAAAGAGACGGCCGGGTTGGGTGATGTGCATTTCATCGATGTCGAGTTGAAGGATGAGGCAGGCAGACCAATGGACGAAATGATCTATTGGCGTTCCAGGCGCGATGATGATTATGGTTGCGACGGCTCCTTTGCCGCGCTGAACGCGATGCCGCCGGCTACTCTGAATATCGCGACCAGCGTTCAGTCGAAAGACGGACGGCAGTGCATTAGCGCGACGTTGACCAATCCCGGCAAGAATCTGGCGTTCTTCATCCGGTTAAAGCTCCAAGGTGCGAAAACCAAGAAGCTGATCCGCCCAACATTTTATAGTGATAACGGCTTTTCAATAAAGCCGGGACGGAGCGAGACAGTGACCATCGACGTCGCCGAAGAAGATCTGGAGGGTGAAGAACCGGTGCTGGGGGTCGAGGGCTGGAACGTCAGCATCGTCACTGTTGCTTTGCCTGGTACACTGAGCACGCCATTACTTTCGCCGCCGGCTTCGCTGGGAACCGACAAGCATGCCCCCCCTACGCTGGTCCAAAAGCCCCTTGAATCAGATGGACTGGCTCCCGCTCGGCACTAAGAAGCGACATTTTATGAAACTGACAAGACTGGCCCGAATCGTGACCGCAATTTGCTGCGGTTCTGCTGTAAATGCTACAAGCGCCGCAGACAAAGCGGACACGACAGAGTTAGCCGCGCCCCGTGACCCGGGCGCGCCGCCTGATGCAACTGCCGCATGGCGTGCGATGCGGGTAGGCATGTTCATCCACTGGGGACCGGTGACGCTTACCGAGAAGGAAATCAGTTGGTCGCTTAAACGAGACCGGGGATGGCTTGGGGAACCGGCTAAAATCGAGGGCGAAACGCCGCAAAACGTTTACGAGAACCTCTACAAACAGTTCAATCCAAAGCTGCTCAAGGGCGATGAATGGGTCCAGACGGCAAAGGACATGGGCGCACGCTACCTGGTCTTCACCACCAAACATCACGACGGCTTCTGCGAGTGGGACACCAAGTTAACCGACTACAAAATCACCAATCCCGAGTCGCCATATCACAAGGATGTCGTAAAGCAGTTGTCCGACGCCTGCCACCGAGGCGGCCTGGCTTGGGGCATCTATTATTCCCCGCCAGATGCCCATCATCCCGACTTCCGCGTAGAGGGTCGCCACGCCAATTACATCGCCTACATGAAGGGCCAGATCAAGGAACTGCTCTCCAACTACGGCCGCACCGATGTTCTCTTCTTTGACGAGCAAGGGAAAGGGATCACTACCGAAACCTGGGATTCCGTCGCCACCATCCGTATGTGCCGGTCCCTGCAGCCTAACATCATCATCAACAACCGGCTGGGTTTGCCGGGCGACAACGACACCCCGGAAAATGAGATCGGCCACTTCCAATATGAGCGCCCTTGGGAGAGCAACTGCACCCTGGAAAAACAATGGTCCTGGCGCAGCAAGCAGGACATCCGCCCGCTCGAAGAATGCCTGAGGATGTTAATCTGCACAGTGATCAACGATGGCAATTTCCTTTTCAATTTTGGACCGATGCCCGATGGACGCATGGACCCGCACCAAGTCGAGCGGGCGAAACAAATCGGCGACTGGTTGAAGAAATACGGTCAGAGCATCTATGCCACGCGAGGCGGACCGCTCCTCGCCCCCGATGAAAGCGACCGCAGCCAGAGCGGTTACTATAGCAACTTCCATATGGCTGGCGGCAAATGGTGGGGTGGCAGCACCCGCAAAGGCAACACGGTTTATCTGCACATTTTGCGCTGGCCGGCGGACAACATCGAACTTCCGGCGCTGTCGCGGAAAATCGTCGCTTACAGCGTGCTAACCGGTGGTACAGTGCAGATTGCGCAGGCGGCAAAGGGAGTTTCGATCTCAGTGCCGGCCGCTCAGCGCGATCCGCTGGATACCATCGTGAAGCTGGAACTGGATGGCTCAGCCATGGACATGCCGGTCACCACCTCCTACTCAGGCTCGCTCACCAGGGGCAAACCGGCGACCGCCTCCAGTGAATGGAAGGAAATCGGACACGATCACAGCGCCGCAATGGCGGTTGATGGAAATTCACCTACATGCTGGGCGGCTGACGGTGTGGCGGATGCGAAGACCAATTCGTGGCTCGAAGTCGATCTGGGCAAACCGGAATCATGCTCCAGCGTTCAGATTGAGGAAGCCTTTGGCAAACGCATCGAAGGCTATTCGCTTCAAATCTTGGAAAATGATGCATGGACTACAATCCTTACCGGCGCCAGCATCGGCGCGAACCTGAAAAAATCTTTCCATCCCATCACCGTTCAGCGCGTCCGGATCCTCATTACCAAAGCCTGTGCCAACCCAGGCATCAGCGAGTTCCAGCTTTTTCCGGAAAAAGGCCAGCCAACGTCGAACTAAACTTCAGAAGCATGATAACAGTCAAAGAGTGCATTATAGGCGGGCTGGCGCTGGCCGTCTCGCTTGCGGCGACAGCCTGGGCCGCCGATCCGGCGGCTTCCGAGTTCGCGCCCAACCAGCCGCACCGCCCGGCTAACTTCAAGCCGGTAGTCTATCCCTCGCCGCAGGAAATGAAGGAGCAATACTCCGAGGAGACGATGAAGCACGCGGACGAACTGATGCAGCGGGCCACTAGGACCAATGAGCGGGGAAATTACAAACCGACTTGGGAATCCTTGGATTCGCACAAGGCTCCCGAATGGTTTCTGGACGCCAAGTTCGGCATGTTTATCGACTGGGGGCTGTACTCCGTCGCAGCCTATTCGCCGAGTGGCTATCCAGACTGGTATCTCGAACGCATGATGTATGACACAAAGGAATATCACGCCAGAACCTGGGGCGCGGATTTTCGGCAAGACGATTTTATTCAACTCTTTACGGGCAAGGATTTCGATGCGGAGCATCTGACCGAGGTAGCCCGCTCCGCCGGCATGAAGTATGTGATTCCTTTTCTGAAACACCATGACGGATTTTGCCTGTGGAACTCCAGCTTTACCGGGCGAAATTGCGTTGCGATGGGGCCCAAGCGCGACATTGCAGGGGAATGGGCGGCCTCGTGTAGGAAGCGGGAATTGAAATTCGGGTTTTACTATTCCATTGACGACTGGGCATATCCAGTGATTGGTCCTAACGGGAAGATAGCCATCCGCAAATGGCACATTGGGAATCCAGACGAGTTGGACGCAAATCTGGGATCGTGGGACCGGAAGTTTATATCTGGAAAAACTCCGGTGCGCGACTTTTATGACCAATACATCAATCCGGCGGCTGTTGAATTCTTCGACAAATACGACCCCGACATTTTCTGGGGGGACGGCGATTGGGGGGGAAACATTGTCAAGCGCAAGTTCCGTCCGGTCATCTCCTATTTCCTCAACCACGCCGAGGGACGCAAAGAGGTGGTGTTCAACGACCGCTTGGGCGAGTGCCGCGGAGCCAGCAAGGGCGACGCCTACAAGGTGGGCGGGAAGGTTCCAGGTGTTACTCAAGGCGACTTCCTCTGCGGTGAATGCAGTTACGATCCAAGTCAGTCGGTAGATGTCGATTATCCATGGGAGCAGAACTCCGGTTTGAGCCATTCCTTCGGGTACAACTGGCGGGAGAGCGACAAAGAAGTGCGTTCGGCCGGTGATCTGGTGACGATGCTCGTGGACATTGTGTCCGATGGCGGAAACTTGCTGCTGATGTGCAACCTGACTCCGTCGGGCAAGTTGGATCCGTTGATGGCCGCGCGGTTGAAGGAAGTCGGCGGCTGGTTAAGCGTCAACGGAGAAGGGATTTATGCAACGCGGAAATGGGCTCAAGCCCGGCAGGGGGCGCTGCGTTTTACGCGAAGCAAGGATGGCAAACACGTTTACATCTTTACCACGAAATGGCCAGGTCGAAATTTGAGGGTGAAAAATCTGCGTCCGGTGGAAGGTTCGACAATCACAATGCTGGGCGTCAAGGAGCCATTGCATTGGAGCCAGAATGGGAAATACCTGGTGGTCGATATCCCGGAAGCGATTGACGTGAAGCGTCCGTGCGACTACGTCTGGGGATTCAAACTCGAGGCCCAACCGGTGCTCGACATCCAATCCAACGGCACGAAAATCGCGCCGGGTTCCAAGGTCAAAGCCATATTGCGCGGTTCCGACGAACACCTGGAAATCCGGTACACACTGGATGGCAGCGCTCCCACCGGCGCATCTACCCGCTATACCTCGCCGATTGAAATCGCATCGACGCTTCGGTTGACTGCCCAATATTTTGACGAGGGGAAAGCGGTGAAGGAAGCGGTTTATCAGGACTTTCACCTCGAAAGCGGCGCCGGCAGTGTAATGCCCGACGTGTTTCTGGAAAGCTTGAGCCCCGTTAAGATCGAGCGGGGATGGAGTCGCGGCGGCAAGGACTGGCGGAAGTTCAGTTGCACAGGTGGCAAGTTGACCCTGAACGGTCAGGAATTTGTCCAAGGGATTGGCCTGCACGCAACGGCGGAAGCGGTCTTTGAAATCAAGCCGGAGTATGACCGCTTCGTGGCAAGGGCCGGAGTGGACGATGTCGACAAGGAGGGCGCGATTATTGTCTCCATCTACGGAGACGATCAACTCCTGCTCGAGACCGGCGCGCTCAAATGCAAGCAACCTCCGTTGAATATCGACCTGACTATCCCGCACGGCGTGGATGGCAGGCGTCCCGCGAAGCTGCGGATCGTGGTCGGTGACGCGGGCGGCGGCATCAATGACGATTACACCGATTTGGTGAATGCCGGGTTTGTTGTTACCAAAAAGAAATGACAATAGTTTGAATATAAATTTCAAGAAACCGTTCTGACCTTCATGTCTGGAATATGATTACCAAATTAACCCTTCGTTACATAACCCAATCCACCCGCCTGCTAATCGCGGTGAGCGCGACCTTTGCTGCTTTGAGCGTCGCCGCTCCAGCCGCCGATGCGCCCCCCGCCAAGCGCAATCTCCCCATCGCCGAAGGCCCGTTCGAGCCCGGGAATGAATCGCTCCAGCAATACCGCTGCCCGGAATGGTTCCGCGACGCCAAGTTCGGCATCTGGGCGGTCTGGGGGCCGGAGTCGGTGCCGATGAACGGCGACTGGTATGCGCGCAATATGTATATCCCGGGGAATCCGTCAAAGGATTATGAGCATCATCTCGAACATTACGGGCATCCGTCGAAACTCGGATTCAAGGACATCATCCCGATCTGGAAAGCCGAGAAATGGAATCCCGAGCGCCTCATGGGCCTTTACGCAAAAGCCGGGGCGAAATATTTCTGCATGATCGCGATGCACCACGACAATTTCGATTGCTGGAATTCGAAGTTCCAACGCTGGAACGCCGTCAACATGGGGCCCAAACGCGACATTGCCGGCGAGTGGCAGAAAGCCGCGCAAAAAAAAGGGATGCGCTTCGGGATGACCGAGCATCTAGCTGCAAGCTGGTGGTTTTACAGCGCCGCAAAGGGGGCGGACAAAACCGGCCCGCTGGCCGGCGTTCCCTATGACGGCGCCGATCCGAAATACGCCGATCTCTACTGGACCGGCAACGAGCACCCAAACGGGAATTATTATCTTCCGAACGCGCCGACTTTTGTGAAGCAGATTTGGTTTAACCGGATCAAGGACATGGTGGACCGTTATCATCCCGACCTACTTTATTCCGACAGTCCGCTGCCGTATCCCGATGAATTCGGGCGGAGGCTGCTGGCGCATTATTACAACGACAACATCCAGCAGCACGGCGGCAAACTGGAGGCGGTTTATAACTGCAAGGAAAACTCCCAAAGCCGTTGGGTGCAGGATCTGGAACGCGGCGTGATGGACGGCATCAATTCGAACCCGTGGCAGACGGACACCTGCGTGGGCCAGTGGTATTACCATACCCGCGCCGTTTACAAGACCACGGAGTTGGTGCTCCAGATGCTTGCCGACATCGTCAGCAAGAACGGCAATCTGCTGCTCAATTTTCCCCCGCGTCCGGACGGCACGCTGGACGAGACCGAGGAAAAAATTCTTACCGATCTGGCTGCCTGGATGCCAGTCAACGGCGAGGCCATATTCGGCACCCGGCCCTGGAAGGTTTATGGCGAGGGACCCTCGAACGTGAAGACGGGCGCGAATTTCAACGAAGGGAGGTTGAAGTACACCGCGAAGGACATCCGGTTCACCACCAAGGGCGGGACGCTTTATGCGCTCTCGCTCGGGTGGCCGGAGAACGGCAGACTGGTCGTGAAATCGCTGGCAACGCCCGCCGGCAAGGTTGCAAGCGTCGCCCTGCTCGGGCATGCCGGCAACCTCGAATGGAAGCAGACGGACGAAGGTCTGGTAGTCTCGATGCCCGCGCAGAAACCGTGCGAAAACGTCTTCGCGCTCAATATTGCGGGTGACGATTTGAAACCGGCGCCGCTGCCGCCTGAGCCTGCTATTGTTCCTGTTGTAGTGGTTCCTGCTGCAAACGGTCATCTCGCGTTGACCGGCAGTGCCGCGCAGATTGAGGGCGATACTCCGTTTTACTCAAAGGATGCGGATCAGATCGGTTTCTGGAATAATGCCGCGGACTACGTTTACTGGAGCCTCTCGTTGTCGAAGGCCGGAAAATACACAGTGCAGGTGACCTACTCCTGCGCCGATCCGGGCAGCGGGTTCACGGTCGAGAGCGGCGGCGCGAAACTCGAAGCCATCTCAAAATCGACCGGCAACTGGAACACCTACACCACCGAACCCCTGGGTGAGATCACTCTTGGGGCGGGCAAACAAACCCTGGCGCTCAAACCCAAATCCGAGCCGAAATGGAAGGTGATCGGCCTGCGTACGATTGAACTTATCCCTGCGGACAAGTAATATCATGAAAAAAAAAGTGCTTATCCGTTGTTTGACATCGTAAACGCTAGGTTTTTGGTTTCGGAAAAGAAATGAGTGCGCAATTGGCAGACAGCAAAAGAGCGTTGCGATTCATCTCCCATCCGATCAACGGAAAACATCGACGAGCATCACCCACTCCATGAATATTCGAATCATTTTGGTATCCGCTTGTGCCGTGTTCCTGTCGGTCGCGATTTTGCATGGCGCACCGCAGTCGTCACCTTCTCCCGCGTTCTCTGGGCCGACGTTTCCCGACCTGGCGAATCCGCTCATGGGTGCCACGGGGACCACCGGAAACGCGTTCAGGTATCAGATTCCAGCGGGCAACAAGCCGACTGGTTACGGCGCGACTGGCCTGCCGCCGGGGCTGGGTGTCAACGCCGGCACCGGAACGATTAGCGGCACCCCCACGGTTCCGGGAGTCTATTTTTTCAACGTTTCGGCGACCAACGCGGCGGGCAGCGCAAATGCCGAAATCAATTTCGTGCTGGTGCCGGGAGCCGGATTTACCGCCTCGTCTGGCAACAGCCCGCAGGTTCTCTCTCGGTCAGGCACGAGCATAACGATCCAGCCGAGGCTGGATAACGCCCTCTTGATCAACCCGGGCAAGGGCTTTGTGGAATATTGGGGGCCGACCAGCGCTTATACCAACGATATCATCGGGGTGGGATATAACCGGTGCGGTTGGAGTATGTTGGAGCCTGCTGAGGGAGTTTACAACTGGAGTTGGATTGACGGTCACATTGCGAATTATGCCGCCTACGGCAGGAAATTCGCCTTTGGCGTCGTCAATACGGACCCAAAATGCACGCCTGACTGGGTGTTTAAATCCGGAACCAATTTGAAAACCGGGGCTGTTTTCCCGGTCGGCGCAGCATCGAAGATGATTTCCGATGGGTACGCAGTTCCCGTGACTTGGGATGAGCCTGTTTATCTAGCGAGGATGAAGGCTTTCATCAAAGCCCTCGGCGAGCGCTACAATGGAAACCCGAATATCGCATTCATCGACATTCGAAACTACGGTCGCGATGGCGAAGGAAACGGTGCGTTTAATCGAGAGATAAAGGACGTTTCCGCCGAGTGCTTGAAGAACGACTTTTTCCAGCCTTACTTGGAGGCATTTTCAAAGACTCAACTGATCTTGACCGGGATGGATTGGCTGTATCACGATGTCTTCATGTACGAAGTGAGCAAGGGCGTTGGCAGGCGTCTCGACGGGATATGCTGGTCATTGTGGACCACTCGGCAGTGTCTGATTGCCTACCCTCACGAACCGGTGGTTCTGGAATACTGGTCAAGTTGGGCGGACACTGTTGCGGCGGGACGCGGCGGTCCCTCGACGGTGCTGAACTTTGTAAAGGGGGCGCGGACCAGCTATTTGCAATTTCACCCGGAATTTTACGAGGCCAACAAAGAGGCATGCCGGCTGATTGGCAACAAAATCGGCTATCACTTTGTCCTTAGGGAGGCCGAGATTCCGATTGGAATCAAGGCGGGCGTTCCGTTTCAGCTTAATTTGAAGTGGATCAACGATGGGGTAGCCCCTTTGTACGAACCGTGCAGTTTCGCGGTGGCGCTTCTGGACGAGAACAATAATGTAGTTGAGAAGCAGTGGATTGCGGCAAGCAACCCCAAAGGCTGGATGCCGGATGTTCTCGCGACGGAATCGTTTCCCGTCACGTTCTTCTCCGTCCCAAGCGCCTATAAGCTGGCCATCGGGTTGTTTCAAAGCCGGAACGATGCTAATCCGACCTATCGCCTCGGTATCCAGGGCCGCGTGAACAACGGTTGGTACGTGCTTTCGGGTGCTACAAACCTGGTGGCGGCGAAATGGAAAAACGCCGCCGGTGGCAGTTGGCGAGCAGGAGGCAATTGGACGGGCAACAACACCCGTTGCGGAACCGATGTAATTGCGGAATTCGAGGAGAGCCCGACGGGCGACGCGACTGTGACGCTCGACGGCGCAGTGACAGCCGGCAGTCTGATTTTTCGAAATGCGAACCCGAGCGGAAAGTGGACTCTCAGTGGCGGGACTGGCGGTTCGCTCAGTTTGGAAGTGAGTCCCGGCGCTCCGGCTCCGTCCATTACAGTAAACAACCAGAGGGTCACCTTTAATATGAACGTCACTGGCCACCGAGGTTTTAGAAAATGCGGTTCAGGCACCCTTGTTCTTTCCGGCACCAACTCGTTTCTCGGCAATACCGTCATCGATAGCGGGGTTTTGGAGATTGCCAGCAACAGCAAACTCTATACGGTTTGGCAGGGGGCGAGCGTCACGGTGAACGCCGGGGCGACGCTATGGGTCAACGGCTGGGGTGGGTATGGACGCGGCGGGATGGGTGAATTGGACCAGATCCCTGCGGATAATCCAAATGCGTTGGTACTCGACGGCGGCACCCTCGAGTTCGCCGGAGCGCCAAACGGTAACAGCAGCAGCAACCGCGCCATCGGTCTCGGAACCCGCGGTGGGATTCTGAAGAATTCATCCGGTGCAATCTGGACTCTGGCGGCAGCGGGAACCCGGGGTCAGGCCACCGTCACAAACAACTCAAGCCTGACATTGACCGGCACAGGGCTTCACGGCCTGTTGCAAAAAGGAATCACCGGCAGCGGTTCATTGACCAAAGCGGACTGCGGAGCGTGGACGCTCAGCGGATTGAACAGCTACAGTGGGGCAACGACGGTGAGCGGCGGAAAGATCATTCTCAGCGGCACCATCGACCGCACATCGTCGGTGATCGTCGCAAACGGGGCGACGATCGAGGTGAGCGGAAAATTGCACGCAGCCGGTAACATCGTGAACAGCGGAACCCTTGTCATGAGCGGGTCCGCCCAGTTACGCGCGGGCGGCAAGATCGTCAATAACGGCGCTATCGTTAACAACGCGCCGTCCCTGATTCTTCCTGTTATTGCGAACCACGGAATGATCTCCAGAAAGGCAAGAATAGCAGGACGTCAGGATTGACGCCGACGCGTGAAAACGGTGCCAGCCAGAAAGGATATTGAAAGTCTATTTATAATGAATCTATCGATGCCCCGACTTATCTCATTCGCGTTTTCCGCCTTGCGACTGACTCCATGGTTCGCCAGATGCAGGGGCCTTGCGCTGCTCCTTGCGATGCTCGGTTTTACCTCCTGCGCATGGGCAGACTCGTCGCTGGACGATGTGGTCAGGACGTGGGCGGCGACTGAGGCGGGCACGACGCATTTTGCATCCTGCCGTTGCCAAGTAGTATGTGAACCGGCCGATATCGGGTAATCTACCCCGGCCAAATGGCCGGGGTGACAACCGGGGAGTAATGCCGGTAGTTTTAAAGAAACTTAATTTAGAAAGGTCAGAAATAGTGATGAAAAGCTTGAAAATCCAATACATCGTCGTCCCTGTCTTAATCATTGCCGCACTCGCGCCCTGCGTGTTCGCGGCTGATGAAAAGCCTTTGGTCCCGCTTTCTCCTCCAGCAGCCGCGGGCCCATTCCAGCCTACTTGGGAATCGCTCAAGCGATTCCAGCCGCCGGAATGGTTTCGCGACGCAAAGTTCGGGATCTGGGCACACTGGAATGCGCAAAGCGTCCCGGAAATGGGGGACTGGTACGCGAATTACATGTACGTCCCCGGCGGACGCGAATACAAGTATCACGTTGCTCATTACGGACATCCGTCGAAATTCGGGTTCAAGGACATCATCAATCTCTGGCACGCGGAAAAGTGGGACTCTGAAAACCTGATCGCGCTTTATAAAAAAGCGGGGGCAAAATACTTTGTGGCTCTTGCCAATCATTGCGACAACTTCGACTGCTGGGATTCCAAGTACCAGCCGTGGAATTCGATGCGGGTCGGGCCGAAAAAGGATATTGTCGGCGACTGGGCCAGGGCGGCGCGCGCGGCCGGTTTGCGCTTCGGCGTTTCCGTGCATGCCTCGCACGCCTGGAGTTGGCTGGAAAAATCGCAGGGTGCGGACAAGGACGGCCCGCTGGCTGGGGTTCCCTTTGACGGTAAATTGACCAGGGCGGACGGCAAAGGTCTCTGGTGGGAAGGACTCGATCCTCAGGATTTGTACGCGCAAAATCACAAGCCGGGCACCCGTTTTCAATGGTATTGGGATCCAAAGAAAGGAAGCAGCATCCCGGATCAGGCTTATAGCGACAAGTTTTACAATCGCACGGTCGATCTGATGGACCATTACCACCCCGATCTCGTCTATTTTGACGACAGTCCGATCCCGCTCTGGCCAGTCAACGATACGGGCCTAAAGATTGCCGCGCATTACTACAACTCCAGCATGCAATTGCACGGTGGAAAGAACGACGCTGTCATGACCGGCAAGAACCTGGAGAATGGACAGGACCAGTGC
>Ga0316222_1000752_pt1 | contig 46215 bp, 25 predicted proteins | sample TBH18011metaG_FD_206008 | JGI IMG/M metagenome (GOLD analysis project Ga0316222, IMG submission 206008) | Freshwater microbial communities from Trout Bog Lake, Wisconsin, USA - TBH18011 | ecosystem: Environmental > Aquatic > Freshwater > Lake > Hypolimnion/Profundal zone | place: USA: Wisconsin... | reverse complement strand
ACCCCGCCTCACGGCGACGCAGTTGGCACGGTCTTCGGTGCTGAACCGTCTAACTGCACCGGTGGGACTCTCACCCACGTTGACGCCCGCTTCACGGGCGCACCAGGATGACAAATAACGAGAGCCGCTTTGATCTCTCTGCCCCGGCCTCGGAATTGTCGGTAATGGAAAGAGAGGACTGCCACAGTCCAAGACGCTGGCGCGTTCCTCAAGACTCCCAATGCAGTTCCTTGCATGGTTTCTCTTCTTTGCCGTGCGTTGCGTCCTTAGCGCGAGCCTCCTCTGCTGTTTTTGGGTTATCCGCTTCGGATCGTAAGTCGTCCCCTTTAAATCACGCCTGCGGACACGCTCCCCCTTTGTTCTCCTAGACGTCGGCGCTTCCCACCGCTACGATTTCTTCCCTCAAAATGTCTTCCTCCGACCCTTCCGATGGCGCGCTGGTGCGCCGCCTTTTTCTGCTCGCGTGGCGATACCGTTGGGGTTGCGTGAAGGTGCTCCTGCTTCAGGGAATTCTGCTGGGCCTGGCACTGACGGCCATTGCACTCACCGGGCTCGGCGTCGACGTGCTGCGGACGGCGGTGCAGCCGGGGACGCCGGTTCACTGGCGCTTCGGATGGCAACCGCCTGCCGATTGGACGCCGATGCGGACCGTAGCCGTGCTGGCGGGGGCGGTTTTTGGCGTGGCGCTGGTGCGCGGAGTGTTCGATTACCTCGCCCGCGTGGCCAATGACCGGTTGGTGCAGGCGGAACTGGTCGTCCACATGCGCGAAGAGCTTTTCGCCAAGCTTCAGCGGCTCTCGTTCCGGTTCTACGACGCCAACGCCAGTTCCTCGATCATCAACCGCGTCACCAGCGACGTGCAAAGCGTTCGGATGTTTGTCGATCAGGTGCTCATGCAGGCGGTCATAATGACGCTCTCGCTGGGCGCCTATCTCGCCTATATGCTCAGCCTGCATGTGCCATTGACGCTGGCCTGTCTCGCCTCGACGCCCCTGCTCTGGTGGGCCTCCACGCGGTTCTCGTCCAAGGTGCAGCCTGCTTACCGGCAGAACCGCGACTTGGTGGACCAGATGGTTCAGCGCCTCGCGGAGAACATCAAGGGAATGCCGGTGGTCAGGGCTTTTGCGCGCGAAGGCGAGGAAGTGGAGCGCTTTCGCCTCGCCAACGAAGCGGTGCGCGAACAGAAGCTGTGGATTTTCGACCGGGTCTCCCTGCACATGGGTCTGGTGGGTTTTTTCAGCCAGTTAAACCTGATCGTCCTGCTGGTTTACGGAGGCAGCCTTGTCATTCAGGGGAAGCTGCCGCTCGGCACGGGCCTGGTGGCGTTTGCCACGATCCTCCAGCAATTCGCAGCGCAGATTTCGAACATCGCCAACATCGCCAATTCGCTGCAGGAGAGCCTCAGCGGCGCGCGCCGGGTGTTCGAAGTGCTCGACGCGCCGTTCCAGATCGAGAGCAAGCCGGAAGCGATCCCCCTGCCGCGGATGGGGCCGGACGGTGGACGCGGAATTGCAGCGGGTCAGCGCCGGGGTGGGCGGGTTTGTTTTGAGAATGTTTCGTTTGCGCATCGCGACGCGCCGATTTTGTCGGAAATATCGTTTGTCGTGGAACCGGGGCAATGCGTGGCCGTTTTTGGAGCGACTGGCTCGGGCAAGAGCTCGCTGCTGAGCCTGATCCCGCGCTTCTACGATCCGACCTGCGGACGCATCACGCTCGACGGCCACGACCTGCGCGACCTCGAACTGGACAGCCTGCGGCGCAACGTGGGCCTTGTATTTCAAGAGAGCTTCCTATTCAGTAATACCGTCGCCGCGAACATCGCGTTTGGCCATCCCGAAGCCACGCATGAGCAGATCGAATGCGCCGCTCGCCTGGCCTCGGCGCACGATTTCATCCTGAACCTGCCCGACGGCTACGAAACCGTGCTCGGCGAGGGCGGCGTGGGCCTGTCCGGCGGACAGCGCCAGCGACTGGCCATTGCCCGCGCCATCCTGCTCGAACCGGCGATCCTGATCCTGGACGATCCCACCGCGTCGCTCGATCCGGGCACCGAAAACGAAATTCTCGCCGCGATGGATACTGCGACAAAGAACCGCACGACCTTCCTGGTGGCGCACCGCTTCAATGCCTTGCGGCGAGCGGATTTTGTCGTTGTGCTCGACCGGGGGCGAATCGTTCAGGTCGGTTCGCACGATGAGCTGGCGGTTCTTCCCGGACCGTACTTGCTCGCGCTGCAAACCATGCATGGGAATTGATGAATGATAATTCTTGATTGCTAGTCGATAACACTTCCAATCGCACCCTTTTTCTCTTGTGTTTTTTAGCCGGTAGCCGATTATTTAAGATTATGGGCGATACAAATCCAAAAAATAACCAAAAGAAAAAGGCTCAACAAAGCGCAAAGAAAGCCAGCAGCCAGAAGAAGCCTGCCGCTCCCTCCGCGCCGGCTCTTGGTAAGAAGAAATAGCGTCGCATCTGCGGGTAATTCGCCTCGGCTGCGACCTTGGCGCTCGCTGCGGGAAGGAGGGTCCCTGGATATCTGCTGTTGCAGCACCAGGCCATTGGCAAAGACCTCCGGCAATTTTACGTCCGCACGGAGAGCCGAAGCGAAGGAGGTCAGAGCCAGCCACGCAGTTCCTGCCTTCAGGCACGGTTAGGCCCCCCCTTGGCGTGCCTGGCGTCCTTGGCGCGGAATCTTTTGAAATTTCAAATCTCTTCGATCTCACCTTCGAACACGAAATCCGCCGGACCGGTCAGAGTCACATTGCGGTATTCCCCTCCAGCCTCTGTGAAGCCGACTTGCAGCGTATCCCCGCCGCGAACCCGCACCTTCACCGGGCTCGCCGCGCCCCCGATTTCATGAAACACTAGCGCGCTGGCGACGACCCCGGTGCCGCAGGCGAGCGTTTCGCCTTCGACGCCGCGTTCGTAGGTGCGGATTGCGATGGCGCCGGAATCGCACTGCCGGATGAAGTTGACGTTGGTACCGCGCGGAGCAAACGCTTCGTGAAAGCGAATGGCACGCCCGAGAGCCTTGACGGAAACGCCATCCAGATCTTCCACAACAACCACGGCATGAGGCACGCCGGTGTCGATCGAATGGACGATGAGCTTCTGGGAGCCGACTTCAAGCTCCAGGCCCGGTCGCCGGTCGCGCGGATCGCTCATCGTCAAACACACACGGTCGCCGCCAAACTCCGCAATGATCGTTCCAGCCATGGTCTCGAAGCTAATCCGGTCTTGCCGCCCGGAGAGCCGCCCGGCAAAACGCGCAAAACAGCGGGCGCCGTTGCCGCACATTTCGGCCTCGCCGCCGTCGGCGTTATAGTAGCGCATCCGGAAATCCGCTCCGAGCTCCGCCGGTTCGACAGCCAGCAACCCATCCGCGCCGATTCCGCGATGCCGATCACAAAGACGTGCGATCCGCTCGCGGGTAAGCGAGATGTGCCCCAAGCGGTTGTCAATTACGATGAAATCGTTCCCGGCGCCGTTCATCTTTGTGAAATGCAACATGGCACGGATTTAAACACATAAGGCAAAAGACAAAAAGGACGAAAAGAACGGCTCCCAGTTATCTTTCATCCTGAGACTTGCAGGCGGCCAGAACGAGGCTGGAGCCTCTGGGATTTCTGCGTTCCCAGGCAGCTCAGTGGCTCTTGGTGATCGTGTAATTGTCGAACACCATGTAGTTGTTCCCCGGGATGGACGCACTCGGGAGCCAGATGGCGTCGATGTCGCCAAAGGTCAAGGCGGCGCCGGAGGTTGTGACCGCTTGGTTGCTGACCAGCGTGGTTCCGCTCATTGCGGCGCTCCATTTATTGTGTGCAAAATCAATGGTAATGGTCAGCGTATTCGCTCCGCCGTAGACGAGCGTCTTGTTCGAAGCGTTCGGGTAAAACTTCCCGTCGTCCAGCAAATACGTGATGGCGTTGGTCGCGGTGTCGAACACAACCGAGAACAACCGGTGGCCCACGGTATTGTAAACCGACCACCGGAATGCGTCCCGCGGATAGCCGCCCCATGAATTCTGAACAGCCATCTGAACCGAGAACCCGATGATGTCTCCAGCGACAGGAGTGTAGTTGACCGGTCGATAGACCGCTTCGCTGGTTGTCCCCACTGGCGCGGAATAACCGATATAACCCTGATAACCGCCCCCTGGGAAGTAGCCGCTCATGAAACCGTTCCAGCCCTGACCGGAGACAGTCCAGCCGTTCTGTCCCGCCAAAGAGGCATGCACATTATAGCCTTCGGAAGGCTCGAACGAGGTGGCGTAGAGGGTGCCGCTGGTGAGGATGGTGCTCCCGGACGTAACGACCGTAAAGACGCCCGCGCTGGTTCCCGTGCCGGCGGCATTGGTTACGGTCAGCTTGCCGGTAGTGGCTCCGCTGGGAACCGTCGCGGTAATCTGCGTGCCGGAATTGATCGTGAACGCCGCGTTGACCCCGTTGAACAGCGCCAGGGTCGCCCCGGCGAAGTTCGAACCGGAAACCGTTACGCTGGTTCCAACCGGGCCGGTTGACGGCGCAAGACTGGCAATGATCGGCGCCGCACTGCCGGTTACAACCACCGTTGACGTTCCGGAAAGCGTCTGCAACAGCGCTGACATGCTCGGCACGCCGACTCCTGTAACCTGGTCGTAGCCAACCGCCGCCGCATAGCCGTTATTTCCGCTGGTAATATCGCGCAGATTCGACGTCCCCACCAGCGGATAGACCTTGGCGTTGAGCAATCCGACTGGGCCGAGTCCCGTCTTCGCGCGGGCTTCGTTGAGCAGGGCGCAAAAACCGGCCCAGACAGGTGCGCCCAGGCTCGTTCCGCCAAATTGTTGGGCCGAACCGTTGAAGAATACGTAAGCGCCCGTGTTGGGATTCGCATCGAGACTGACATCGGGAACCAGCCGGTGTGTTCCGTACGGAACGGTGGCCCCTGTCTGCCAGCTCGGGCGCGAAAAGTAGCTGCTTGCGCCGCCGCCGCTGTCCGCCCACGCCGTCTCCGTTGCCGCCGCCCCGGTGGTGCTGTTCAGCGTCAAGCTGGTGCCGCCAACCCCGGTAACGCTGGGATCGGACGCGAAATATTCCACCTGCGCGGTCCTGCCACCGGAATTGCCGGAACTGGTGGGATTGGACCCGCCGTCGCCTGAAGACACAAAGACGCTCACGCCCGCATTGGCCAGCAGGGCGAAATACTGGGAGTCGGTCCGCATCTGGGCGGTGCCCACGTCGCGCTCATCGAGGCCCAGGCTGATGCTCAGTTGGTGGAGATTAGGTTGGGCGGGAGTTGCGCCGCTGACATCGCCGATAATCCGCTGCAGCGCCACATCCAGACTGCCGAAGTCGAGCGCTCCCGTGGCATACACTCGAATCTTGGCCCCGGGCGCGACACCGCCGCTCCATTCCTCGTCCATGGTTTCCTCGCCGGAGGTCGCTGGCAGAGAGGCGCTGTTGACGTTCACGGTCTCAACGACGCCTGTTCGCACGATGCTGTTGTTCGTCCAGAAATGCGTCAGATCGGTCGCGCTTGCCTGGGTGTCGATTAGAATCCCGATGGTCTGCCCGTTCCCTGTCACGCCCAGCGCATTGGCATTGTACGCGCCGAGAATCTGCTTCACCAGAAACGGCGGGGTAAGTCCCGTCGTGGACATGCGCCCGGGTTGATGGTGCGCCTGAAGATGCGGCTGAAGACCGTTCACGCCCAGAACGCCCGAAGCGATCTGCTTCGGCAAACTCGGCGCGGTCCGGGCTGAAAAATATTCCCGCCCGTTCATCGTCACCCGCGCCATTTCCACCGAGAGATGCTTCTGGACTTGCGACAGCGTCCCCCTGGCAAAGACCCCCACGCGGTGCGGGTCCGCCTGGGTCACGGCGAATCCCTGCTTCTTCAACCAATTGGAAACAGCGGCATAATCGCCCGGCAACGGCAGATAATCGCGTTCGAGATCCGCTTCCGAAACGTGCACCCCCGTCCCGATCTTTGCCAAGAAGTCCGCAAAATTGCGCATCCGGAGGGAAACCTCGAATTTCGCGGTCTTCTTCAGATGTTCCGAAGTCAGCGGATGCGCCGCGGCGGCAACCGCGGTTTCAAACGGTCGGATGCTGTCGGTGAACTTCGTCCGTTCCTCGGCAGTCGCCGCGGAAAGGAACACGCTGGAAAAAGCAAACGCCGCAACGGGCGCAAGATATAACTGCATCCGCAAACTGGCGGGAAATTTCATAGGGAAACGGATTTCTATATCTGTACCTTAATACTTCCGTTTTTCAAGCGAGTATTTGTTTAGCGCCCAAGGCGCGACCACAATGCAGCCTGGGGCAACGCCCCACTGCCCTTAAGTTAAGCTTGGAGACTCTCGTAACGCGCGCTCGTTCCCAGGCTCCTGCCTGGGAATGCAGTATTCCCGGAGGCTCCAGCCTCCTGCCGGGCCTCCAAAAGCACGGCGCACCGGAGAGGAACGGGAGGCTGGAGCCTCCAAGACAGGGGCGTTCCCAGGCTGGAGCCTGGGAACGAGACCGCGAATTCCTTAACTTAATGGCAGTGGGGCAACGCCCCGACGTTTATACCCATTTTTGGAGAGTGCGTGGATGCGGGATTCCGGGGAGCGCGCGTCCCGCGTGCCGGTGTCGGCGTCTCGCCAACACGAACTTTTCGCCCTCCAATCGCATTCGGCGACTCAGACTCCGACGGCCGCAACCGATCCCACGCCAGAAGTTCGTCGAGGCGGGACGCCTCAACCAACACCCGGGACGGGTGCGCTCCCCGGATCTCGCATCCGACGCTCCTCAGCTTCTTCGTGTCTCCAATGCCTACCGAAAGCCTCCTTAAGTTAGTGCCATTCAAGCCTGACCCCCGCCTATGAAAACCGCCTACCGTCTACCACACCAACTGGATTCCCCGGTTTGCGAAGTCAATGCGGCGCTCCCGATAGAGGGACCCGAGGGCTTGTTTGAAGGCTTTCTTGCTCATGCCGAAGGTCGCGCGGATCGCTTCTGGAGCGCTTTGGTCATCGAATTCCAAACGTCCGCCGGCAGCTTCGAGCGCATCCAGAATTTGGCGCGTCAGAGGCGCCACCCGCTGGTAGCCCGCTTGATCCAGGCTGAGGTCGATCTTTCCATCGGGACGAATGGCGCGCACGTAACCGTTCAGCCGCCGGCCAATCGCGAGCGGGCCGCAAAAATCCGTCCGGTAGAGCAATCCCCAGTGGGTGTTTTCCACGATGGCCTTGTAACCGAGTTCGGTCTCCGACGCGATAAGCAAGCGGACAGCCTGCCCCTCGGAATATTGCGACTCCACCGCATTGAGATGCCTCTCCAGCCTTGTCGTGGCAACGATGCGCCCCGACTGGGAATCGACACGGATGAAAACCACCACCCATTCTCCAGTCCTCACGCGATGAGCCTGCTCGCGGATCGGGAGAAAAAGATCCTTACCCAACCCCCAGTCCAGAAACGCGCCCATCTGCGGCAAGGCGCTCACGACTTTTAGAAATGCAAAGTCTCCCACCATGGCGTGAGGCGTCTCGGTGGTTGCCACCAGGCGGTCTTCGGAGTCGAGGTAGATGAAAACATCGAGGTCGTCGCCGGGACCTGCGCGCTTCGGGATGTAGCGGCCAGGGAGCAAGATTTCTCCAAGTTTTCCACCGTCAAGGTGAAAGCCCAAGGATGATTCCCGAAGGATGCGGAGAGTGTTTCGTTGACCGACGCTTAACATGGTGACCCAGAATAACTCCGAAGGACCGGTTTTTGGAGGCAATTTTTTGCCTTTTCCCCACGAGGATGGTGTTGCGGGTAGCGCAGTGCAACGACAAAGCCTCCGCGTAAATTCCTCTTGTCATGGAAAAGGCGATCCCCTACCCTCGCCGCCATCGTAGTTTCACCAAGAGCATAATACTGAATGAGCGTTGCAATTGTCACCGGGTCCGCCGGCTTAATCGGGTCGGAGGCTGTCAAGAAATTTCATCGGGAGGGGTTTGACGTCGTCGGAATCGACAACGACATGCGCGCCTGCTTTTTCGGGCCGGAGGCATCGACGGTCCCCAACCGGATCAAGCTCGAGCGCGAGTTGAAGCGGTATTCGCATCACGCGGTGGATATTCGCGACGCACAAGGCATCCGGAGCGTTTTTGCTGCCCATGGCGCGGACATCAAAGCGGTCATTCACACCGCGGCGCAGCCCTCGCACGACTGGGCAGTGCGCGATCCGCACACGGATTTCTCGGTGAACGCCACCGGCACGCTCAATCTGCTGGAAGCCACGCGGCAGTGCGCCCCGGAAGCGGTTTTTATTTTCACCAGCACCAACAAAGTCTACGGAGACACCCCGAACCGGCTGCCGCTGCTGGAACAGGAGACGCGCTGGGAAATCGACCCGGCGCATTCCTACCGGGAGGGAATCGACGAAACCATGTCGATCGACCAGACCAAGCACTCCCTGTTCGGCGCCAGCAAGGTCGCAGCCGATGTGCTGGTGCAGGAATACGGACGCTATTTCGGAATGAAGACCGCGTGTTTTCGCGGCGGCTGTCTGACTGGCCCGGCCCACGCGGGCGCCGAACTCCACGGCTTTCTTGCTTACCTCATGAAATGCACCGCCTCCGGCACTCCTTATCGGGTCTTCGGATACCGGGGCAAACAGGTGCGCGACAACATCCACAGCCACGATCTCATCGAAGCCTTCTGGCGCTTCTTTACCGCGCCGCGATCCGGCGAGGTTTACAACATCGGCGGCAGCCGCCACTCCAACTGCTCAATGCTCGAAGCGATCGCCCTTTGCCAGGAAATCGCCGGACGCAAGCTCGAATGGAGTTACGTCGAGGATAACCGGATCGGCGACCACATCTGGTGGGTCAGTGACGTGAGGAAATTCCAGAGCCATTACCCGGGGTGGTGCTATCGCTACGACGTCCCCGCGATCCTCCAAGACATTTACCAAGCCCTGCCGAACGCCGAATGAAAATCCTCGTCACCGGCATTTGCGGATTTGTCGGCAGCGTCCTGGCTCGCACTCTACGCGAAATCGATCCCGCGCTCAAAATCCTCGGCATCGACAACTTCATCCGGCCGGGCAGCGAACTGAACCGGATGGAGCTGAAACGGCGCGGAATTGAGGTTCGTCACGCCGACTTGCGCAACGCCAGCGACATCGACGCCCTCCCGCCTGCGGATTATCTCATCGACGCCGCCGCGAATCCGAGCGTGCTGGCCGGTGTGGACGGCCAGACCAGCAGCCGGCAATTGCTGGAACACAACCTCTGCGGGACGGTGAACCTGCTCGAATACTGCAAGGCGGCGAAAGCGGGGTTCATTCTGTTGAGCACCAGCCGCGTCTATGCCATCGAACCGCTGGCGCAATTGCCGGTCAGGATCGCCAATGGCGCGTTCGAACCCGATACAGCCCGCCCGTTGCCGCCCGGCATTTCGGAGAACGGAGTTGCCGAGTCCTTCAGCGTCCAGCCGCCGCTCTCCCTGTACGGCAGCAGCAAGCTGGCCTCGGAACTCATCGCCCTCGAATACGGCGCAACCTTTGGCTTTCCCGTGTGGATTAACCGGTGCGGGGTTCTCGCCGGCGCGGGCCAGTTCGGACGAGCCGACCAGGGGATTTTCGCTTACTGGATCAACGCTTATCTGCGCCGGCGGCCCCTCAAATACATCGGGTTCGACGGAACCGGCGCCCAGGTTCGGGACGCGCTTCACCCCGCGGACATCGCCCCCCTGCTGCTGAAGCAAATCGAAAAAACATCCCAGAGCGGCGTTCCGCGGATTGTCAACGTCGCCGGGGGGAGCGACCGGTCGATGTCGCTGGCCCGGCTTTCCGAATGGTGTGCGCAGCGTTTCGGCCCGCACGAGGTGGCGGTGGACCGCACGCCGCGCCCTTTCGATATTCCATGGATGGTTCTGGACAGCGCGCTGGCCGCCAAAACCTGGGATTGGAAACCGCGGCAAACGCTCACTGAAATTTTGGATGAAATCGCCGCTCATGCGGAACGACATTGCAACTGGCTGGAAACCTCCTCGGCATGAATAACTCGGCTCCCGTCGAAACCGCTCCGTTGACCCTTCTCTCCATCGTCATTCCAGCCCGGGACGAAGAGGGTTGCATCGTCTCGACCGTCCAGCATCTTCACCTGGAATTGCAACTGCGCGGTGTGCCCCACGAAATCATTGTTGTGGACGACGGCAGCTCCGATGAAACCTGGCCGATGCTTCAGCAGCAGGCGCAATGCATGCCTGAGTTGCACCCTGTTCAAAACCCGGGACCGCACGGTTTTGGCCGGGCCATCATCTACGGCATCGACCAGATGAAGGGCGATGCGGCAGTGATCATGATGGCGGACGAGTCCGACGATTGCCGCGATGCGGTGCTCTACTGGAAAAAGCTCAACGAGGGGTATGACTGCGTCTTTGGCAGCCGGTTTATGGCTGGCGGCGGTGTCATCGATTATCCCTGGATAAAACTGCTGGTGAACCGTCTGGCCAATTTCTTCATCCGGATGCTCTTTAACATCCGCCTCAACGACACCACCAATGCGTTCAAGGCCTATCGCAAGACCGCTCTCGACGGTTGCAGACCGTTCCTGGCCGCGCACTTCAACCTGACGGTGGAGCTTCCCCTCAAGGCAATCGTCCGCGGCTTCACCTGGACGACAATGCCCATTACCTGGCGCAATCGCCGCACGGGCGAAGCCAAGCTGAAGATCAAGGAAATGGGCAGCCGCTACCTGTTTATCTGCCTCTACATTTGGCTGGAGAAATACTTCAGCCGCGGAGACTATCGATCCGGGAGCGCCGCCGAACCCGCAAAGGCCTCTTTGTCCGCCGGGTTGGAGACCGGCGAAAGACCCTCAACGGTCTGGCGTTTCCGCAATATCCCGATTCTGCTTTTCGCCATCGCGTTACTGATCTACCTACACAAAGTCGGCATCGGCTGGAATCATACGATTGGCGAGCACCATGGATTTCGCCAGAGCCAGACGGCAATCAGCACTTACTACGTCGTCAAGGACCTTGCCGTGGGCAAGATCAAGATGAACTACGAAACCCCTATCCTGGGGACGCCATGGTCGATTCCGATGGAGTTCCCCCTTTTCCAGTGGATTACCGGGTTCATCGTGTATGGCCTCCATACGCCTCTCGACCGAACGGGACGCTTTGTCAGCGTTTTCTTTTATCTCCTGACTCTCGGTCCGGTTTATCTCCTGCTTGGGAAATGCCGCGTGGCAGTCCCGCACCGATTCCTCATGCTGACGCTATTGCTGGCCAGCCCCTTTTACACCTACTGGTCGCGGACATTCATGATCGAGACGTGCGCGTTGTTCTTTGCGACCTCCTACCTTGCCTCCGTGGCTTGGGCCATGGAACGCCGGACCGCTGCCGCGATAATAGCGGCGTGCGGCTTGGGCGCCATTGCGGCACTGGTCAAGATCACGACTGTTCTGCCTTTTGCGGGGCTGGCCGGGCTGATGGCTTTGTGGGGACGCTTTGGCGGCCAGAGCAAACGCGGCGGCTTCTGGGGTAATCTCGGCCTCGCGGCAATTCTCACCGCCGTTCCGATGGCGGCAGGGATAGTGTGGGCGCATCACGCCGACGCCGTCAAGAACCGCAACCCCATGGCGAACTTCATCCTCTCCGGTTCTCTCAATGGCTGGAACTTCGGAAGTCTCTCACAGAGGGTGAATTACCACACGTGGAACACCATCTTTTCAAGGATTCCGACTCTTTTTAGCAACGGCAATCTCTTTTGGGCCGAATGCATTGCAGCGCTCATCCTCCTTGTTTTCTGCCGGCGCCGCGGAAAAGAAGCGCTTGTCTGCACCGCTTTCTTTCTCCTCTCCCCGGCGATCTTCATCAACCTTCAATTCATTCACGATTACTACATGTGCGCCAACGGTATTTTCCTGCTCGCCGGCGGCGGATTTCTCCTCATCGCGGCCGCCGAGAACAAACGGTGGCAGCCCATTGCTTACGCCCTGTGTGGATTCGCCGTCGTTGCCGGCGCCATGGGGCACAGGGCTTGTTTCCGCCCATTCCAGAAGCGTGATGAAACGAGCATGCTGCCGCTGGCCTTGAAGATTCGCGAATCCACCTCCCCAGACGCGGTGAATATCTATTCCGGCTTTGACTGGAATCCTATTGTGCCCTACTACAGCGGACGACGGGCATTGATGCTGTGTAACAAGGCTGACGGAAGCCAGGCAACGACGGCCATCCAAAAGCTGCGCGACAAGAAGGTGGGAGTCGTTGTAATTGGACCCGACTCCCGCTGGTCGAAAGACTGGCTTGAGAGAACCATGAGGGAGTCCGGAGTAAAAGCGGACCGTATATGGTTGCTTTCGAAAACCGATACGCCTGTCCTGCTCTGATAAGGTTCATTGTCCTCCATCAGTGGAGTAGCAATCTTCGCTCTTCTGATTTTCCGGAATCGCCGCGTAGCGACGGCGGTGCGATACTCTTGTAAAGCCGATCCATGCCCAAGATCACCAAGAGCGCCGGTCTCCTGATGTTCCGGAGAACCCTCGGGGAACTGGAAGTCTTTCTCGTTCACCCCGGCGGCCCTTTCTTTAAGCACAAAGACGCCGGGGTCTGGACGATTCCGAAAGGTTTGATTGGCGTGACTGAAGGCGGCCAGCAGGAAACGCCGCTGGAGGCCGCGCGGCGCGAGTTTCAGGAGGAGACCGGGTTCGCGCCGGGAGATTCGTTGATCGATTTGGGATCGGTGCGCATGAAGGGCGGCAAAATCGTTCAGGCGTGGGCGTTTGAGGGAAGCGCCGACCCCGCCCGGATGCGCAGTTCGACTTTTCCGCTCGAATGGCCGCCGCAATCGGGGCAGATCGCCGAAGTGCCGGAAGCCGACCGCGGGGCATTTTTTTCCATTCCCGACGCGCTGGAAAAGATCGTGCAGGCGCAAGCGGAATTCCTGGATCGCTTGCGGGAAAAGGCGGGCTGAGCTGATCCGAGGGAAAGACGGTGTTGGCCATACGTCCGTTTTTCCGGGGCGAGTCCAAGTTGCTTCCCCCTCACGGCGCCCATTTCTTCAGCAGCCGTTTCAGCACACGGCGGTGCGGCGCCGGCATCGGCGCGGTCTCCACGTCAGCGATGGCGAACCACCGCTGGTTCTCGGCCATGATGAGCGGACTGGAGCCGTGAAAGACGGAAAGTTCCACGCGATGATTGGTAAACGGATAAACCACCGTGACCAGCGGCCTCCCGCCATGCGGCTCGACAAGCAGGGGCAGTTTCCACAAGCCGCGCCAGCGCGTGCCGGTTTGTTGTTCCAGCAGCACCTCGCCGTTGCGCGCAATCCACCCGCAGGTTTCGATCATCCGCACCGTCTTGGGACGCGGCTTTTTCACCGGCAGCAACTCCGGTTGATGCGCGCAGCAAAACCTGCTCACGGGGCAAATCAGGCACGCAGGGGAGCGCGGCGTGCAGATCAGCGCGCCGAGTTCCATGAGCGCCTCGTTGAACTGGCCGGCGCCGGCTTGCGGTTGCCAGCGCGCCGCCGTGGTCCAGATGCGCTCCATGCCGGGTGCGGAATCGACCGGTTCCCAGAGATTCAGCAGCCGTGCGATCACGCGCACGATATTTCCATCCACCGGGGGCGCCGGCTCATCGAAGGCGAAAGTGGCGACCGCCCCGGCGGTATATCGGCCCACGCCGGGCAAGGCGCGAATCTGCTCCTGGTCGCGCGGAAAAATGCCGCCGTGTTCGCCCGCGATCTTCTGCGCCGCTTTATGAAGATTGCGAGCGCGGGAGTAATATCCCAGCCCCTGCCACGCGTGCAGGGCTTCCTGTTCGTCCGCAGCGGCCAGGGTGGCGATATCGGGAAACCGCGCCAGCCAGCGCTCGAAGTAGGGAGCCACCGTGGCTGCCTGCGTTTGCTGGAGCATAATTTCCGAAACCAGGATGGCGTAGGGATCGCGCGTGCGCCGCCACGGCAGGTCGCGCCCCTGCTCGCGAAACCACTGGGTCAACGCCGCACGAAACCGGGGGAGATCGCCATCGATCACCCCCGCCGACGCCGTGGCGACGGCAAAATTCGTCAACTCCGGCGTTTTTGCCTCGGCGGCGGCGGTTTCTTGCGATTGGATCGGCAACGACATGTCTGAAAAAGGGCTTACACTCTACACCAGCGCGCTGACCGGGGCACAGGCCGCAATATTGCGGAAGCGCCTCGAAGCGGACGGCTGGGAGTTTGAACCGAAACCATACACGCTTTTTTTTGCGAAAAAGGCAAAGGTGAACGTCGCGGTCTATGAAAAAGGGCCGAAGGTGGTCGTACAAGGGAAAGGAACCGAGGAATTCGTGACGTTCCTGCTGGAACCGGATATTCTCGGCGAGGCGAAGCTCGGCTACGAAGAGGTTCACCGGGCGGAAATGTTCACGCCGCACTTCGGCATCGACGAAAGCGGCAAGGGCGATTTCTTCGGCCCGCTGGTCATCGCCGGCGTCTTCACCGACCGCGACATCACCCGCGCATTGATGGAAGCGGGCGTCCAGGACTCCAAGCGGATCGGTTCGGATGCGCGCATACGCACGCTGGCCAAGATTATTCGAACCACTCCCGGCATCGCGTTGAGCACCGTTGAAATCGGCCCGGTCAAATACAACGAGCTCTACCGGAAAATCGGCAATCTAAACCGCCTGCTCGCCTGGGGACACGCCCGGGTGATCGAGAATCTGCTCGACCAACGCCCCGACTGCCCAAGGGCGCTTTCGGACCAGTTTGCCGACCCGGCGGTGCTCAAGCGGTCGCTGCTGGCGCGCGGTCGGGCGATTGAGCTGGATTCGCGGACCAAGGCGGAGTCGGACATGGCGGTCGCGGCGGCGTCGATTCTCGCGCGGGAACGGTTTATCGACTGGCTGGCCAAGACAGGCGTCCGTTACGGGGTGGTGCTTCACCGCGGGGTGAACGAACAGGTAAAGACGACGGCGCGGGCACTGGTGGAGAAGCACTCGCGCGCCATCCTTGAGGAAGTGGCGAAAACACATTTCAAGACCGCGCAGGAGTTGTAGCGGGTCAGCCACAAATGGCATTTAACCCCCGGGGAGCGCACGCGCCCTCGCGTGTTGGCGGCGGCGTCCCGCCGACGCAGACTTCCCGTCTCTGCCGCGCATTGCGGCGACTCCATGCACAAAGTTCGTCGAGGCGGGACGCCTCGGCCAGCACCCGGGACGGGTGCGCTCCGGAAGCTGGCGCGACGCACAGCTTCTTGCCCAACGATTAGCGCCGCGCTTTGGCCGCCTGAATATCTCAACATGACAGCATTCAGAGATCCGTCCTCGCTCGTGCGTTCGGGTGAGTAATGGAAAGAGAGGACTGCCGCAGTCCAAGACGCAGTCGCGTTCATCGGATGCCCCGCGCGGTTCTGCCGTTCTTCCAGCAATGCGACTCCTATCGTGAGGCGGTCAATGCGCCTGAATGAAGCGGATAGCCGCTTTCGGAGGAAACGGTCTATGTATGGCATAAATTAGTTCACTCTAAAGATTGTCAAGAACCGTCGCGTCGGGGAGAATTCGGCAGCGATCTTCTGTTTCCATTCTTAACGTCACTGCTGTCCCCCACCCTCCCCAAATGCCCCATCATCCAATTTGCGCCGGTATGAGAACAACCGCGTCGTTTTTTCTCCTGTGTGCAATGACGCTCGATGCCGGGTTCGCCGCTAAAGCGGACCCCTCACCGGCTGTTTCCTCATTGCGAACGCCCGACGCACTGGCCGATGGCTTTCTGCAACCGCCCAAGGACAGCCGCCCCGAGACGTGGTTTCATCTCATCGGCGGCAATGTCGGCAAGGCCGGGCTTACCGCGGATTTGGAGGCAATCGCAGGCGCCGGTATCCGGGGCATTCAGCTATTCCACGGGCAGTTTGGCGGCCCGTGGCCCGGAGTCGAACCGCAAGTGCCCTGCCTGAGCTCCCAATGGGACTCGATGATCGATCACGCCTCCGGCGAATGCCGCCGGCTCGGCTTGAGTTTCAGCATGGAAAACTGTCCCGGTTGGTCGATGGCCGGCGGTCCATGGATCACGCCCGACAAGGCCATGCGGGAACTCATCTGGAGCCGACGCTATGTGACTGGAGGCACGCCACTTACAATCGACCTGCCCATTCCACAGCCTAGTTCCGACTCATGGCGCGACTATGGCGACGTGGCTGTGATCGCTTTTCCCACTCCCTCCGGTGACGACGAGCAGGCTCTGGCGCCGACCAGCGTGCGCAGTAATCGCGAGCATCTGCCGTGGGCCGATCTGCTGGCCGGGAAGTTGACAGGGCAGAAGGAATCGAGGGTTCGCATCGAGCCAACCGGCGAGCCCGCCTGGGTGGAAGTGGAGTTTGCCAAGCCGGTTACCCTTCGCTCCCTGGTGTTCCCTTCTGTTGAAAAAATGTCGGTGCATCGGCACTTTGAACCGGGGATGGCGATTCGCGTCCAGACTCGCGAACCAGCCGGGTGGATCGATGTCGTCCGGCGCGAAATTCCGCGATCGAATTGGCAGGACGACAAACCGCTAACCCTCGCTATACCGGAGAGCACCTCCACGGTTTTCCGGCTTGTCTTCGAGTTGGCCAACGCAATCGAATTGACCAGCCTTAAACTGTCTTCGGCGGCACGGGTTGACGATTGGGAGGGACAGGCGGCCCATGTGCTGCGAAGCCTCGATCGTGTTGCCGCGCCAAAGCAAAGCTCACAATCATGGATAGGCTCGGGTCGGATTGTCGATTTGTCCGACAAGATGGATGTCCGCGGCAAGCTGAGTTGGAACGCGCCCGCTGGAAATTGGACAATCCTGCGCTTTGGCAATGTCAATACCGGCAGACGCAACGGACCGGCTCCCAAGGAAGCCACGGGCTTTGAATGCGACAAGCTTTCGACGGCCGGGGCGGACCTGCATTTCGCCGGTTATATCGGGCGGATTTCCGCAGCGGGCGGGCCAGCAGGCCATGGGCGTTTGCAGGGCATGGTGCTCGACAGTTGGGAATGTCTGACGCAGACCTGGACCCCGGCGATGGAACAGGAATTCGCCCGGCGCCGCGGCTATGCGCTGTGCAACTGGCTGCCGGCCCTGGCCGGGTATGTCATCGACGGTCATGCCCGCAGCGAACGGTTTTTGCGGGATTGGCGGGCCACCGTCAACGATTTGCTGGTCGAGAACTTCTTTGGCCGGCTCGCGGAATTGGGGCACGAACGCGGCATGAAACTTTCCTTTGAAACCGCCATCGGGGACGTTTCCCCCGGCGACATTCTCCAATACTTCGGCAAGGCCGATATTCCGATGTGCGAGTTCTGGCAGCCCAACGATCCTCACTGGGGCGGTTTGGAAACCAAGCCGATCGCTCCCACCGTTTCAGCCGCCCATATCTACGGTAAGCCGCGCATTGCGGCGGAGTCCTTCACGAACGTCGCCTTGCGCTGGGATGAGCATCCTTTCATGCTCAAACACCTCGCCGACCGCTATTTCACTTACGGCCTCACCCACCTGATCTTTCATACCTATACCCACAACCCGCGCATGGATGCTGTGCCGGGTTCCTCGTTCGGCGCAGGCATTGGCACGCCATTCCTGCGCAACCAGACGTGGTGGAAACACATGCCGCTCTTCACGAGGTACCTGGCTCGCTGCCAGCACATGCTCGAACAGGGACGCCCGGTGGCCGATGTGCTCTGGTACTTGGGCGACGAACTCGATCACAAACCGCGGCAGGACACGCCATTCCCCGCGGGTTTCCACTTCGACTATCTCAATCAGGACGTTTTCTTGAACCGGCTGCGCGTGGTCGACGGCAATCTGACAACCCCGGAAGGCGTCGCCTGGAAACTCTTGTGGCTGCGCGATTGCCCGCGTCTGACTCCCGAAACGCTCGAAAGGCTGCGTGAACTGGTACGGGCCGGAGCCACGGTGCTGGGCAGGCCGCCCCTGCAAAACGCCAGTTTGAGCGGTGGAACGGCGGCGGACGCGAAATTCACAGGATTGGCACGGGAACTTTGGGGCGATAATGCAGGTGCCAATGGCAATCGGCAAATCGGCGCGGGACATCTGATCTGGGGCTGGGCCATCGATCGGGCTCTCGCCGAACTAAGCATCGAACCGGACGTCATCGGAGCAAGTTCGGCGACCTGGTGCCACCGTCGCACTGAAGACGCGGACATCTACTTTGTCGCGGCCGCACGCGATCGAACCTTGCGGGCCAACCTGAGTTTCCGCGCGCAGGGCAGGACGGAAATCTGGGATCCGCTGACTGGAACCCGCCGTCCGGCGTTCGTCTTCCGCCGTCAAGGCTCCCGAACTGTCGTTCCGCTCGATTTGCCCGCCGCCGGCTCCGCTTTCGTCGTTTTCCGAAAAGGCGAATCCGAACCGGTGGCGACTCGCATCGAACATGACGGCGCAGTTCTCGTGGATGCCGGCGATATGACGCGGTGCGACAAGGGCACTCCGCCCCGGGTGCAGGGACTGAAGCACGAAGAGGAAATCCAGCCCTGGGTGGAGCATCGACTAGCGGCATGCGAGGTAGTCGATGGCGGGACCAAACTCCTGGCATGGGAACCCGGACATTATCGCGTGCTGCGCGACGCCAAAACCGTGGCGGATTTAACCATCGACGGCGCGCCCGCTATCCCGCTTGACGGACTATGGACTCTATCCTTCCCTCGCGGCTGGGATGCGCCGGAGCGCCTGGAATTGCCCAAACTCATGCAGTGGTCAGAACTGGAAAGCCCGGCGGCCCGCTCCTTCTCCGGTTCCGCGATCTATAACACCGAGTTCAAGCTGGACGCCCTGAGCCCGGAGAATCGAGTCCTCCTCGACCTGGGGCAGGTCGCCAACATTGCGGAAGTCGCGGTGAACGGGAAAGCGGTGGGCACCCTCTGGACGGCGCCATTCCGGGCCGACATCACGGGTTTCCTCAAGCCCGGGGTCAACAGCATCGCTGTAACGGTGACCAATACCTGGCGCAACCGGTTGGCTTACGATGCCAGTCTGCCCGAAGCGCAACGCAAGACCTGGACCATTGCCGGCCCGCCCGCCAGCGCCCCGCGGGAACCAGGCGGTTTGAAAGGTCCGGTAGTACTGCATATCGGGCGGCTTTCCACGTTGCCATAAAGTGAAAGCGCATCCCATGCCGATTTCCGACTCTCCCACCACCCTGGAACAGCCCGCCGCGGAAACCGTTCTCCCGATCTGGAAACGGGCCGCTTACGGCGCGGGCGCACTGGCGGACTTTTTTATTTACGCGTTGATTAACGTGATGTTGGTGCCGGTCTATGTTGTGGCCCTGAAAATGGATCCTCGATTGATCGGTTTCGTGGCGGCGTTGCCCCGGTTGGTGGGAGTGATTACCGATCCGATCGTCGGGGCGGCTTCCGACAACGCCCGCACTCGCTGGGGACGGCGACGTCCTTTTTTCGTCGTGGGCGCTATTCTGTGCGGAGCCTTGCTGCCGCTGATTTGGCTGCCGCCAACCCGGTTCGGTTCGATAGGCGTGGTGGCGTATCTCTTCGTAATGCTGGCCCTGTATCAGGCGGTGTATTCGTTCTTCATCGTGCCGTTTGGAGCGCTTGGCTACGAACTCTCGACGGACCCGGACGAGCGGACGCGCGTCCTGGCCTGGTGCCCTTATTTGACAACCATCGGGACATTCATCGCGCCGTGGTTCTACCGCTGCTCGATGCTGCCGATCTTTGGAAATAACGAGGTCACAGGCGTTCGCTGGATGAGTATAGCTTGCGGGGTGGCGATTATGTTGTGCGGAGTCATCCCCGCGCTCGTTTTTCGCGAAAAGGTGCAAGCACCGAGCCGTTCCGCGGAGAAAATGAAAGTATGGGAGTCACTACGGGAGACAGTGAGGAGCCGGGCATTTGTTCTACTCTTGGGGGCTTTGGTTCTGGCGACGTTCGCAGTCAACTGCCAGGGGACGATCGGTCTCTACATCAGCATTTTCTATATCTGTGGCGGCAACAAACTCCACGCCAGCGAGCTTGGCGGGATTGTTGGCACAGCCGTCAGCCTTGGCACGTTTGTTGTCCTGCCGCTGGTCACAAAGCTGTCGGTGAAGTGGGGCAAGCGAAACGGCCTGTTGGTTACCCTGGCGATGTGCGCAGCGGGCGGCCTCTTGACTTGGTGGACCTTTTCTCCGCGCTGGCCGTGGTTGATGGCGATCAGTTCCATCGTCGGTTACGGCGGCATGACTGCAACCAATCTGATGATTGCCTCGATGACCGCCGACGTTTGCGACGAGGACGAATTGCGGACCGGGTTGCGCAGGGAAGGAGCGTTCGCATCCGCCATGGGCGCGGCGCTGAAAGCGACGCTGGCCCTGATGATCGTCGTGGGTGGCTATCTGCCCGCGTTGGCGGGATATACAGACGTTTCGGCGCCTCCCTCGCCGGAGCAGCTTTTCAATATGCGACTTGTCTTTCTGGGAGTCCAGCTAGCCCTGCCGGTCATCGGGATGGGGCTCGTCTGGTTCTATCCCATCAGCAAAGCGCGCGACTTGGAGATCCGACGGATGCTAGAGAAACGACGAACAGCAGTATAATATGAGTGCCTCGCTTTGTACATTCTCCGTGAAAACTCGCGCTCGTGCTTCGTTACGGTTACCCAGAACTTTAGAACTCCGGACGCTTCGCCCTGGCGTTTGTGCACATTTTCGGAGGGCGTGCGGATGCGGGACTCCGGGGAGCGCGCGCGTCTCGCGTGCTGGTGTCGGCGTCTCGCCGACACGAACTTTTCGCCCCCGAATCACATTTAGCGCCTCAGACTCTGACGTCCGCAACCAATCCCGCGTCAGTAGTTCGCCGAGGCGGGACGCCTCGACCAGCACCCGAGACGGGTGCGCTCCCCGGAACTCGCATCCGGTGCTCTTCGGCGACTCCGAGACAAAATGTGTACAAACGCCAGGGCGTCGCCCTTCTGGGTGCAAGGGCGCGTCTGTCTGCTCGGAGATGCCCTTGGCGAGGGCGCCAAGGGCCACAGGCGAGGCGCCCGCGCTCCCCAGAAGTCCGTTTCTGAACGCACCTTGGAGATTGGGAGCGAGCGCGCTTTGCCTCCATTTAATGGCCCTCCTGCTTTGGATTGGCTTCGGAATCCCCCGAGCGGATGCGGCACGAGAACCGATCGAGCCGGTGTATCTCGAAAATGACCGCGTTCGTATCGGCGTCGATCTCGGGGCCGGCGGCGGGATCTTCTACTTCTCGCAAAAAACGCCGGAGCGAAATCTGCTCAACCATTTCGACAAAGGGCGCTTTATCCAGCAGTCGTACTACGGGGTAAAGGACGGCTCGAAATGGGACAAAAAGGAGTGGAGATGGAATCCCGTGCAGGGCGGCGGTTGGATGGACCGGCCGGCCAAGGTTCTTGAGTTTAAGAAAGGAGACGGAACCCTCTATGTAAAGACGCGTCCGAAACATTGGGCGACCCAGGAGGACGTTGACGATGCGACCATGGAAGAATGGCTGGACCTGCGCAAAGACGTGGCGCACATTCATTTCAAATTCATCTATACCGGGACCATTAGCCATCCCGCCTCCAGCCAGGAACTGCCGGCGGTGTTTATCGACTATGCGCTGCCTAATCTAGTCTTCTACCATGGCGCGAAACCGTGGACCGGCGACGCATTGACGCGCAAGGTGCCTAATTTCCCCAACGAGAGCGCTCAACCCGACGAATCCTGGGCGGCCTATGTGGACGACAAAGACTGGGGCATCGGCGCCTATTTTCCCGACAAAAAACGGCTTACGTGCTACCGGGCGAAGGGCGACGGCACGCCGGGCCCCGTCGGTTCTGCCTGCTCCTATTTCGCCCCGCTCGAAACCTTTGCGATTACCCCGGGGCTGGTTCACGAATACGACCTTTTCGTGACCATCGGGGATGTTTCCAAGCTTCGGCTAACCTTCCAGGCGATCCATGAGGAGCGCTGTCAGCTTCGAGAACGGTGAACGGTGGCATAGCGTTGCCTGATGTGCTGTGAGATTCCTTCGACAGACTCAGGACAGGCTCTTCGCACGCTCAGGATGACAGCTAATAGAGCACTCCGGTTCTTCGAACGCGAACCGCGCAAACGCAGAAAAAGTCCCTACGTCCGCACCCTTTTCCGGTATTCTTGCGGCGTCATTCCGGTCATTTCCTTGAAGGTGCGGCAAAAGTAAACGGGCTCCGGCATTCCGCAGCTGGCGCCGATCTTTGTGGTGGTATCGTTGGTTTCGGCGAGGAGGTATTTGGCCCGTTCAATGCGCTGGCGCCGGATTTCCATGACCGGGGTGCGGCGAATCGAATCTTTGAAATGGGTGGCGAGCGTTCGGTTGGAGACGCCAACGGCCTTGAGAAGCTCACCGATCCGGAACCGGCGGTGGATATTGGCGGCGATGAACTTGAGCGCCTGCGCGGCGACCGGGCTGTGCACTTCCTGAATGTCGGTTGACTCGCGGGTGATGGCTCCGATAGGGCGAACGTCGCGCACGAAACGCCCCGGTGAACCGTTCTTTTCCCAGTCGAGAGCGATCCTGGCGCACTCGCGCCCGATTCCCTCAAAGGACTCCGCGATGCTTGAAAGCAGCGGTTTCGACAAGTGGCAGGCCAAAATTGCGTTGCCAGACCCCAGCACGGCGATTTCCTCGGGCACCTTGATATTATGATGGATGCAAAGCTCGACTAATCCAGCCCCCAGTGTGTCGTCGATGGTATGGACACCACAGGGGCGAGGCAGCGCAGCAAGCCATTTCAGAAGCTTTGGTGGAAGCCCCGATGAATGAAAGAACGCAGCACTATCGCTGATGAGCGGGATATCGATGGCCTGGAAATCGCACTTCGCCTCCCGCAGACGGTCGCGAAATCCGGCGATGCGAGGGTCCAATGCCTGCGTCTCTGAACAAATATTGTGCCGAAAGTGAGCGGACGGCAGATAGCCGACCCAGGCGAAGTGATGGAACTGGCGCTGCAGGAAATGCTCCGCCGCCATTCGCCCTAACAAGTAGTAATCGGTTGTGACAACAGGCAGGGGCAGATTGGGGTAGAGATCGATACAGGCAACAATCACCGGAAGGCCGGTCTGCACCAGCATTTGCATGATGGCGGGCGGAACCACCAAATGGACTGCCACGGCGTCGGGCCGCAGACGCTCGATCATGGCGGAAAAATTCCGGAGCGACTCGTCTGGACGGATGATTCGGACGCGCCATTCGGTGTCCTGCCGGAAGAAGGAGGCGATGCCAAGCGCCACCTGGGCATTCACCGGATTGCTCGGGTCGGCGAGGAAAAGAAACTGTTTCATAGACGGCGGGCGCGAGAGGATCTCTCGCAAGAGTGACTAAAAAAGTCTATAGATGAATTAAAATAACACAAGAAATCTTTTGCCGTATCGTGGTGGCTGGCTAAACTCTCGCCTCAAGGAAGCTATTCCTTAATCAGCCAAACCAACTCTAATCTCCCACCAATCCCCGACAGTGAACACAAAATCACGCATTGTTCTGTCCACCTGCATCTCTACGTTGCTTGCTGCCACCGCCGCCCAAGCGGCGCTGTACACCTGGGACTCCGATACCGGCACAGCCGGCGCCCAGGACGGCGCTGGCGCTTGGAACACCACCGGCGCCAACTGGCTCTCCAACGGGTCTAATGTTCCTTTTGGCAATACCAATGCGGACACCGCGATCTTCGGCGCGGCCAGCGGCGCCGCTGGAACCGTAACCGTGACCTCGGCTACCGCCAATGCCATCACGTTTAACGCGGCGGGCTCCGGCAACTACACGCTGACTGGCGGCACGATCACGCTTGGCGGTGCGTCAGCCACGCTTACGGCGAACGCAAACGCCACCATCGCCTCGGTGCTTTCTTCGGGCACCTCTGTGACCAAAAGCGGAACTGGCATATTGACGCTCGATCCCGGGGCGAGCGTGACAAGCACCATCGGAAATCTCAAGACGACAGCGGGCGGTCTTGCTGTATCCAGCGGATCGTTGAACGTGAGCAATAGCGGGGCTGCGGGGGGAGCGAGCGGTCTTTACGTAAACGGTGGGACCTTTACGGTGAACGGCGGCGTGGTCACCACCTCGGGCTATGTCACGGTGAACAACGGCGGCACGCTATTGGTGAGCAGCGGCACGTTTATTGAAACCGGCGCTGAAGTACTCAACGGTTACGGCAGTGGCAGCACTGTCACGTTGGCGGGAGGGCTAATGAGCGTCGCCGATTTGCGTGTCTGCCAGACCAACGCGTCAACCGTTAACCTGAACGGCGGCATTTTGCAGACGAACTTTTTTAACTACGGTGGCGGCACGGCGACGGTGAATTTCAACGGAAGCACGGTTCAGGCCAGGAGCACCCAGGCGGCTTTTCTTAACGCGACATCGGCGATTACGTACAATGTGCAGGCGAACGGCGCGATTTTCGATTCCAACGGCTATGCCATCACTATCTCTACTCCTCTTGTGAGCGGGACATCCAACGATGGTGGTCTGACGAAACTCGGTGCGGGAACGCTGACCCTCTCGGCCACAAACACGTACGCCGGCCCGACCGTCGTCAGCTCCGGAACCTTGCAAATCGGCGGCACATCAGGGATGCTGACTGGCACCGGCGCCGTCACTGTCGCTCCGTTCGCCACACTACTCGTTGGCGATTCCACGGCCGCGAACAACAACGGCATTGTCAACCGCATCAACCCGGCGGCGGCACTAAGCCTTGGCGGAGCCGCCGGTGGCGCCACGGTTTCAATGGCGGTTCCCGCCACCACAACCACCGGAACTCTTGCCTCCGTGACGCTAAATGGCGGTTTTAACAACATCGGCGCGACCGGCGCGACCGGCGCCACCAATCTCGCCTTCACCGGCGCGGGTGGCGCGGGCTGCGTCCGCAACGGCAACAGTGTATTGATGGTAACTTCCTCGACCGGGTTCAACCCGCAATTCACCAACGCCCCAACGGCGGCGGGCGGCAGCGCCGTTAGCGGAACGGCCAAACCGATTCTGGTCGGCGTCTCGCTCAACGGCAACGATCTCGTCGCGGCAGCAGCCGGGTCCCTGGGTGCTCCGGCCTACGACACTATTTGGGCCAGCGACGCTACGCTGAACGTCACCGGCGGCAACATCGCCGCCAGCACGAATTCGGTCAACGCGCTTCGCCTCAACGACAACACCGGCGCGCGCACGGTAACCCTTCTGGGAACGGGAACGACAGTCGTTCAAAGCGGCATGATTTTGGTGGGTTCGGCGGCGGTCAACGGTCAGACGGTTACAGGCGGCACGATCACTTCCGGTAACGGCCGCGACCTGATCGTTTGGGATAGTCGAACCGTTGGCCAGCGGGATGCCAACGCGTTTAACCTTTCGCCGGTTATTTCTGACAATGGCGGAACGAAGATCGCGCTGACTGTAGCCGGCGGAAACGGCAGCGCGGGATACTCCGGCGGACAAGTTTGGCTCAATAACAATAACAATTATACCGGCGGCACTATTCTCAACGGTGGATCGGTCGATATTTCGGCGGACACAGCCTTCGGCGCGGTGCAGGGATCGCCGCAAACGAACATCACCGTAATCGGCGGCGGCTGGATCAAGGACAACGTCGCGGTGACCCTGAATGCCAATCGGAATGTCACGCTGGCGGCTAATTCAGTGCTAACCTTGGACGGCCAAAATGGCGCGTTGGCCGTCAACGGCGCAATTAGCGGGGCTGGAAACCTATCTACACCAGCAAACCGGACCAGCCTGGTTGTCCTGAACGGAACCAACACATTCACCGGTTACTACTACAGCTTCGGCACCCTGCGTGCTACTGACGGTGTCGGTCTCCCTTCCGCCGCCAATCTCCAGTTGTCCGGCAACAGCATCACCTCTCCGCAGCAAGGGATGTTGGAAACATCGGGAACCTTTACCCGGTCGCTGGGAACGGGCGCGAACCAGGTGCAATGGTTGAATTACGGCGGCGGCGGATTTGGCGCTTACGGCGGGCCGCTCACCGTCGCCCTGGGCGGAACCGCCTCTCCGGCGGCACTCACGTGGAGCGCAGGGGGCTTTGTCTTCGGCGGTTCGGGTTTCGATCTTCAAGACAGTAATTCCAATTCCACGCTGGCGTGGCTGAATCCGATCAATCTGGGCGGCGCGGTGAGAACTCTTAGCATCGGCGGGCCAGCGGCAATTTCCAACAGCACGGCGGTTACGATGAGCGGAGTCCTTAGCAACGGAGGCATCACGCTGGCCGGCGGCGGAAATAGCGGGCTGCTGATCCTCACGGCCACCAACACGTGCGCCCAGGCGACCACAGTCAACGCGGGTGTGTTGCGCGCGGTTGATGGGATTGGGCTTTCCGGGTCCAGCTTGCTGACCCTCAACGGTGGCGTATTCGAGACCAGCGGAAATTTCACCCGCACTCTGGGTTCCGCGGCAGGCAATGTGCAGATCACCGGCGGCGTGAGCGGATTCAGCACCAATGGTGGCGCGGCGACGATCGCCCTGGGTGGCACAGCCAGCCCGACCGCTCTAACCTGGGGCGCTGCGAACTTCAATCCGGCCACGCTGGTTCTCAACGAAGTTACCGCCAACAACACGCTGACGTTTGCCAATGCCATCGACCTGAGCGGCAGCTCGGTGCGCACCATCAACGTGAATGCGAATACCGCGACCATCGTCGGAGCGTTGACCGGCGGCACCACGGGCCTGACCAAGGGTGGCGCGGGGACGCTGGTCTTGGCTGGGGCGAACACTTATGGCGGCATAACGACCCTCGCATCCGGCACGGTCAATCTCGGCGCGGCGGAGACCCTGGGGACCTCCGGGCCACTGGGCGCATCCACTGCCAACAATCCAGGCTCCGTCGTCCTCAACGGCGCTTACCTGCAATACTCGGTGGCAAACCAGAACGACTACTCCGGGCGCTTCAGCACCGCCGCCAATCAGCAATACAACGTCGATACGAACGGCCAGACGGTGACGTGGGCCACCCCGCTTTCCAGCACGAACGGTTCTTTAACCAAGACCGGACTGGGAACGCTAACCCTCACCGGTTCCAGCACCTATGCCGGGGCAACCACAGTGAACTCCGGCACGTTGCAGATTGGCGCGGGTGGCACGACCGGCGCAATCGGTTCCACCAGCGGCATCGCGGTGGCTTCAGGCGCGACACTGGCTTTCAACCGGACCGATAATTACGGCGGCAATTTCACCCCGGCAATCACCGGTTCGGGGGGGCTTGTTCTGACCGGCGGCACTCTGACCCTCTCGGGTGCGAACACGTTCACCGGGGATACCCTGCTCAATGGCGGCACGCTGACAACGGGAATCGCCACGGCCTTGCAGAACAGCACGCTCAATTACAACAATCAGGGGGGAACTCTCAGCTTTGGAACTTTGACAGCGGCGACGCTGGGCGGGTTGAAGGGCGCGCAAAGCCTGACGCTGCTCAACACCAGCGGCACGGGGGTCAACCTCAGCGTCGGCAACAACAATGCGTCCACCATTTATACCGGCATCCTTACTGGGACCAATTCGGCTTCCACTCTGACGAAAGTCGGCGCCGGCACGTTGACGCTCGACCCGGGGGCGGCAGCCAGCGGCACCATTGCCGCCGTCGCCCTGAACGCGGGAACCTTGACGCTTAACAGCGGGACGACAAATCTCTCTGGCGCGGTTACTGTCGCAACCGGAGCGGCCCTTAACCTGACCGGCGGTTCGGTGACTATCGGGGGAAATTATCCCATCGTCAACGGGACGATGAATGTTAGCGGGGGCACCTTCTCGGGAGGGTTGGAATTGCTCATTTCCTTTAACAACTCAGGAGGCGTCGTTAACCTCAGCGGCTCGGGCGTATTGAACGGCAACCAGATTCGAATGGGCAATGGCGCCAATGTTTCCACCCTGAACCTGAACGGCGGCACGCTTCGGATGGCCTTCCTCAACGGCGGCGGGAACACATCTGGAACTGTCAACTTAAACGGCTCCACGCTCCAGGCCAACTACTCCGCTCCCGATTTTCTGAACAATAAGAGCACCTATAACGTACTGGCCGGAGGCGCCATCTTCGATACTGCGGGCTACAATCCCACGGTTCAAGCAGCTCTCCTCAGCGGCGCCGTCAATGACGGCGGTTTGACCAAGAACGGCGCGGGAACGTTGACGGTCTCCGCCAGCAATAGCTACACAGGAGCGACCACTATCAACGCCGGCACGCTGAGTCTTGCAAGTGCTAATGCGTTGGCCGGCGGCGGTAACATTACCTTCGGCGGTGGCGCCCTGCAATTCAGCGGCAGCAACACGAACGATTACTCGGGGCGAATCGTCAACAGCGGCGGCGCCATTGCGCTGGATACCAACGGCCAGAGCATCGCTTTTGGCAACGGGCTTGCCGCATCCAACGCCGGCGGCCTGACCGTTCTCGGCAACGGCATTCTCACCCTCTCCGGCTCGAATGCCTATACCGGTGCGACCACCGTGAGCAGCGGAACGCTGCAAATCAGCGGCGTATTGGGGTCAAGCAGCTATTCGGGGGCAATTTCCAACGCCGGCGCTCTGATATTTGGCAGTTCAGCCAGCCAGCTATTGAGCGGTGCGGTCTCCGGCATAGGTTCGCTTTCGCAAAGCGGATCGGGAACGCTGACCCTGACCGGATCGAACAGTTATACCGGCGCAACCACTGTCAACAGCGGGACCCTGCAAATCGGCAACGGCACAAACGGTTCTCTCGCGGCGGCAAGCGCCATAACGATCAATTCGGGCGGCACCCTGGCGTTGAACCTCGCCAACACCGGCACATGCGCCAGCACGATTTACAATTTTGGCGGAATCGCAAACCTGCTCGCAGGGGGTACGACCACGGTCTCGGGCCAAATTTATGGCTATGCCACGGGAATAATGAATCAGAGCGGGACTGGAACGACGATCCTGACCAACAATAACGATTTCTCCGGAACAACCAACATCAGCGCCGGAGTTCTGCAATTGGGCTATCAGTATGCAGCCAATAACAGCACGATCAATGTCGGCGTCAACAACGGCCTCGCTTTCGGTGTAACCCCTGTGACAATCGGCGGACTTTCCGGGACCAGCGGTTTCGCGCTGCTGACTACCAGCGGCACCACCGGCGTTGCGTTGACGGTCGGAAACAACAACCAGAATTCGTCCTACACGGGCACGATCACAGGAACCAATGCGGCGGCGTCCCTCACCAAGACCGGCACGGCGACGTTCACTTACGCCCCGGTTACGTCGAGCACCATCAACACCCTCTACGTGTCTCAAGGCATGCTTTTGCTGACCGGCGGCACTTTGACAGTTCCGGCTCTAACTGTAAACGGCACCGGGGTTTTTGAACAAACCGGCGGTACGGTGAACGCCAATCCTTATCCGAACATTTCCGGTGCCGGTGGCGCGACCTTGAATGTCCTTGGCGGTAATTTCCAAGGTGCCGCCGAACTCTTGATCGGCTTCGGTGGCGCAGTTCCAGGAACCGTGAATGTCAGCGGTTCAGGGACTCTATCGGCCTTTTATTTGCGCATCGGAAACGGCTCAAACGCCACCGTGAACTTAAGCACCGGCGGAACGATCCAGACGGCCCGGTTCTATACGCAAGGCGGCGGAAGCACGCTGAATTTGAACGGAGGAACGGTCCAGGTTGTGACCCAGGGCCGGCCGGATTTCATGCAAGGCCTTACGAGCGCCTACATCAACGCCGGCGGCGTTACCTTTGATACGAACGGCTTCAATTCCACCGCCGCCCAGCCTCTTCTTACGGGAACCGGACTTCCCGGCAACGACGGCGGCCTGACGAAGATCGGCGCGGGCACGCTGACGCTCTCGGGCTCGAATACCTATAACGGCGGCACGACTGTCAATGCTGGCATCCTGCAGCTTGGAAACGCCAGCGGCCTTGGGGCGAGCACCGGAAACCTGGCGGTCAACGGCGGGACACTGGATTTGAATGGAAACAGCGCCGCAGTCGGCACGCTCAGCGGCAGCACGGGCACGGTGATTACGACCAGTTCGAACGCAAGCGTCACCTTGACACTCAGCGGCAGTAACAGCGGCACGTTTTCGGGCATCATTCAGAATGGTTCGGGAACGGTCGGCCTAACTCAGGCCGGAACCGCCAACCTGACCCTCGCCGGGGCGAACACTTACAGTGGCGACACCGTTCTCAACTCCGGCACGCTAACGCTCGGAACGGTCACGGCGTTGCAAAACAGCACCCTGAACTATCAGGGCGGCGCGCTGAGCTTTGGCACCCAGTCGGCAGCGACATTGGGCGGGTTAAAGGGCTCGCAAAACGTGGCGCTGCTTAACACGAGCGGCTCGGGTGTCGCCCTGACCGTCGGCGGGGACAACCAAAGCACAACCTACACCGGCGTCATTACCGCAACCAACTCCGCCGCCACGCTGACAAAGGTTGGCGCCGGCGCGTTGGCCCTTGCCGCCGGAGCGGCAACCAGCGCGACGATCGCCAATGTCGCCGTGACTGCGGGAACCCTCGCGCTCAACAGCGGGACGCTGACCGTTTCCATCGCTGCTGGATTTAGGGTTGGCGGCGCCGGCGGCCCGGCATTCAACCTGAACGGCGGCACGCTGGTCACCAACGGAAACCCGACTATCATTGGCGGCGACCTCCCGGGAGGAAAAGGCGCATTCACCCTCACCAGCGGCACATGGACGCAAACCGGCGGCTTTATCGGCATCGGGTATGGCTCATTGGGCAATGGTAGTGTTCTCAATGTCAATGGCGGCCTGCTCTCGGTTGCCGGTCTTCAGTTGGGGCAGAACGCGGGAACCGAAACGATGAACCTCAACGGCGGCGTGGTGCAGGTAAACAACCTTTTCAATAGCCCCGGCGCAACCGGGATTCTGAACTTCAACGGAGGTGTCTTGAGAGCGGCCTCGGCGGCGAATGCGGCGAATTTCGTCAATTTCACAGGAACGGCCAACGTACTAACGGGTGGCGCAACGATCGACACCAACGGCTACAATGTCACGGCGGTCAATGCGCTCGTGAGCGGCACGGCCGGCGACGGCGGTCTGACCAAGATCGGCGCCGGCACGCTAACACTCTCGGCCAGCAATAGCTACAATGGCGGCACGACCCTCAGCAACGGGATGCTGCAGGTGGGCAATGCGAATGCGCTCGGGACTGGCGGATTGACCGTGAACAGTGGCACGCTGGATCTGCACGGAAACAGCGTTAGCGTTGGTGCCTTCGGCGGTGCGGGAGGGAGCGTTACCAGCTCAGTGAGCGGCACAAGCAGGCTGACAACGGGCGTGGCAAGCGGTTCCTCAACTTACGCCGGCGTCATCGCCAACGGAACCGGAATTGTGGCTCTCACCAAATCCGGAGCGGGCACGCTGGCGCTCTCCGCCAGCAACAGCTATGGCGGCGGGACAATCGTCAACTGCGGCACGCTCAACGTGAATGCCGACCAGGCGTTGGGCGCCGCCGCCGGTTCGGTGACCGTCAACGACGGCGCAACGCTGCAAACCTCCGGCTCTTTCGCATTTAACTCCAGTCGAAACGTGATTCTCAGCGGATCGGCCACAATCGACACCCAGGGAAACACCAACACGATTAGCGGGATTGTCAGCGGAAGCACGGCGACCTTGGTCAAGCAAGGTTCGGGCACGCTCATCCTCAGCGGCTCATTGGGGATAATGGGTCTCAACGCTGCCGGCGGGGTTACACAATTGGGGCAATCCGGTTCGATTGGCGCGGTGAACGTCGCGTCCGTGGGGACGCTTTCGATGGCGGCGCACAGCGGCAGCAATTACAACGTGTTGAACATCTCGTCGCTGACGATTTCCGGGTTTTCATCATCGCTAACCGCAGCCAACAACGACACGGCTGACAGCGCCGCCTACACACCCGTGAGCGCTCCCAGCCGGCAGAACGCCGGGGTATTGACGGATACTGGGCGTGCAATGGCGCAGACCGCGACAATGAGCGACGCTGTTCCAGCCTCGCCCGAAGCAGTGCCCGAACCGGGTGCGTGGGGCATGCTGTTAAGCGGGTTGGGCCTGCTCTTGAGCGGGCGGCGCCGCAAAGCCAATGTGACACAGGCGTCCCGCCTGTGAAGGAGCGTGTATCGAAGATACAAACTTTGGGGGAGTTTGCGTGTGATGGCGATTGGGGAGCGACTGGGGTACACGCGCAAATAAACAAAAGCTGCCGTGGTGTTTTAGGGGCGCCACGGCAGCAACTTTTTAATAATGAATCCACTTACCGATACCGTTTTTTCTAAATTTCAAACGCCAGGCGCGGCATTTCGCGGAAAGCCGTTTTGGAGTTGGAACGGGACGCTGGAGAAAACCGAACTGCTTCGTCAACTGCGAGTGTTCAAAGAGATGGGAATGGGCGGCGCCTTCATGCATTCGCGCACCGGACTGAAGACGGAGTATCTCGGAGACGAATGGTTTGAGCTAATCAACGCCTGCGCCGACGAGTGCGAGAAACTCGGACTCGAAGCGTGGCTCTACGACGAGGACCGTTGGCCGAGCGGTTCGGCGGGTGGGATGGCGACGGAAAATCGCGAATTCCGATCGAAAGCCCTGCAACTGACCGTTGCCGATCCAGCGAATCTGCGATGGCCTGATAGAGAATCGTTTGTGGCCGCCTTCGCCGCCGATCTCGACGGGTTGAATCTCGGAAGTTACACTCCACTGGAATACGGCGGCTCAATCGTTTCCCCTCATTCCGGCAAGGTTCTGATTTTTTCCATTGAGACAACGATCGAACACTCCTTTTACAACGGCAATACCTATCTCGACACGCTGAACCGGAAGGCGACTGAGCATTTCCTCGAAGTCACCCACGAGAAATACAAAAAGCATTGCGGGGACCGGCTCGGAAAATCGATCAAGGGCATTTTTACCGACGAGCCGCATCACGGGCTGGTCATGTGCCATAACGACGAACAACGCACCCGCGGCAATCCCGATTGGAGCGTCCCCTACACTGGCGCACTCTTTGACCAGTTCGAGCAGCGCTGGGGGTACGACCTTCGCGCGCGGTTGCCGGAGTTGTTCCTGTGGCCGCAGGGCCGGCGCGTCAGCCAGGTGAAATGGCACTATATGGAGTTGCTTCAGCAACTCTTTCTCGATAACTGGGCCAAGCCGTGCCTGGAATGGTGCCGCGAGCACAACCTGCTCCTCACCGGGCACGTTCTCCATGAGGACTCTCTTGTTGCGCAGGCCGTTCCTTGCGGTTCGGTGATGCGCTATTACGAATTTCTCGATTATCCCGGTGTGGACCTTCTCTGCAACAACAACCGCAGTTACTGGGTGGCCAAGCAACTTCAGTCCGCCGCGAGGCAGTTCGGCAAGAAGTGGCTGCTTTCGGAGCTGTACGGCTGCACGGGTTGGCAGTTCGACTTCGCAAGCCACAAGGAAACCGGTTTCTGGCAGGCGCTCTTCGGCATTAACCTGCGCTGCCATCATTTGGCCTGGGTTACCATGGCGGGCGAAGCCAAACGCGATTATCCCGCGAGCATCTCCTTCCAAAGCGGCTGGCATCGCGAATACAAGCTGGTGGAGGACTATTTTTCGCGTCTGCATGTGGTGCTCCAGCGTGGCAATCCGGTCTGCGACGTGCTCGTTATCAATCCGATCGAAAGTGTCTGGGCGCAAATCCACCCGGAATGGGCGCAGTGGCTTGGAGCCAAAGACCCGGTCCTGCGAGCGCTCGAACAGAAATATGAGGATCTGTTTCATTGGCTTACCGGCGCGCAAGTGGACTTCGATTACGGCGACGAAGACCACCTTGCACGCTTTGCGAAGATCGAAAGCGGCGCCGGCGAGCCGTCGCTGCGCCTCGGGCGCTGCGCCTATCGCGTAGTCGTGATCGGCACCCTGGAAACGATTCGCTCCACCACGTTGAAGATACTCACGGACTTTCATGCCGCCGGTGGAAAAGTCATTTTCGTCGGCGACGCACCGCCCCATATGGACGCTCTCCCCTCCGAGGAGCCCGCGGAGCTGGCTCGCACGGCAACGAGAAGCGCCCATTGCCGCGAAGAGGCACTCGCCGCGATCGAAGAAAACACTTTCTCGCCGGTACAGCTGCAATGCGACTCGACCGCCATCTTTTGTCAGGTTCGGCGCGAAAACGACAGGCTGTCGATTGTCGCCATTAACACCAGCCGCTCCGAACCCGTTCACGAGGTCCGATTTTCCGTCGACGGCTTGGGAGCGGTTCAGGAATGGGAGTGTGAAACGGGAACCCGCTTCCGCCAGCCCTCGGGTATTGAAGATCACGCGACGGTGTGGACCACGCAGTTTCCTCCCCTGGCGACGCGCGTCTTCGTCGTCTCCGAAGAGGACGAGGAAGACCTTCCGGCGCGCCCGGAATTTATCCCCACAGGATCGATCCCGGCGGACGGCCCCTTCGAATACACCTTAAACGAGCCGAACCTCTGCGTGCTCGATTTCGCCAGTTACCGGCTGGGGGACGAACCGTGGCGTCCCGATCTGGAAATCCTGCAAATCGATTCCACCGTTCGAAGTGAACGAGGTTTGCCACAACGCTCCGGCAGCATGGTGCAGCCCTGGGCGACAGCGAAGCTTGGGTTGCACACGAAAGTCGGGTCGACGCCGCTGGCGTTGCGGTTCGAGTTTGACGTGGACTCGCTGCCCGGCTCTCCCGTCGAGCTTGTCATGGAGATGCCGGACCGCTTTGAAATCCGCCTCAACGGGCAATCGGTCGCGGTGCCATGCAAACCGGAATCGCTGATCGACCCCTGCCTCAAGCGAATTCCGCTTCCGGCGGGTGCCTTTCGGCCCGGACGCAATCAAATCGAACTGGCGACGGCGTTCACTCCAGATGTCGATCTGGAAGCCATCTACCTTGCGGGCTCCTTTGGCGTGACTATTCGCGACGATCGTCCTGTCCTCGGCGTGCTACCCAAGAGGCTCGATTGCCGCGATATCGCCGCACAGGGGCTGCCATTCTACTCCGGAACCATCTCATACCGTATTCCCCTCCCCGCCTCCGCGGAGGCCGCCAGCGTCTTGCGTATTGAAACAGGGGCGTTTGGCGGCGCGCTGGTCAAGGTGCGCTTCGATGAAAACACGGAGTCGGCGGCCATCGCGTGGCCGCCTTATCACGCGGACCTCGCCCGGCCCGCCGGTGCAAATGCCCTGGTTTGCGATGTGCTGCTGACCCGCGTCAACACGTTCGGTCCGCTTCACCTGAAGCCCAAAGAGCAGGACGGCATCGGCCCCTTCAGCTTCAGAACGGAGGGCGGGCAGTTCAGCCGCGCCTGCCAATTGTGGCCGGCTGGTTTGTTGAACCCGCCTAGCATGAAGAGCGGTCGATGGGCGACTCCCCTGAAGGCTGTGAATTCAGTTTAAACCGGGAGACAGCGTGAACGCATTGCTTCGCTCTTCAATGAACATCAGACAGTGGGGCAATGGCGTCCCGCGATCCGATAAGGCGATTAGCGATAATCCGATCTCCATCGCCGGGATTAAATTCGAGCGTGGTGTCGGCATCCACGCTCCATACACCCTTAACATCGCGTTGGACGGACAATGTGGCATTCTCCTCCCGTAACCCGATGTTTGGAGGCGGGGAGGCAACGACCGGAAATTTTGACAAGGCAAAAGGCAGCATCGTCGCTTCTCCCGAACATGGGGATGGCAGTCACCTTCGACGCAGGCGACGCAACCAACCTGCACCCGGCCAATGACGGTCATCGACCAGCGAAAGAGATGCTGTTCACCAACCTAAAATTATGGTGTATTTGCACAAAAGCTAAATTTTAGGCCTCTGATGAAAACAGTTCTCTTCATTCTTCTCTTCGGCTTTGCGGCGTTCGCTGGCGCCGCGGGTCCCGACCCCGTTCAACTTCAATTCCATCGAGTCGCTGTTCGGCGGTTCGTCTTTAGCAACAATGTGCCGCTGTCCGAACTAGTGCCGTCGGAGATCGTCGCGCAACCCTCGATGCATCCCGCTTTCGCCTCCGGCAGCGAGGCGACGCCGGACAAGGCGGCAAAAATCGAACTGGCCAACGGAACGATGATTCTCTCAGGCACCGCAGCCCCGGTCTATGTAGGTGGAGTAAACCCCTATGCCACGTATGAGATTGACGTTCGCGCAATCGACGGCGAAGGGGAGATTGTCGCGGAACTTGCAACTCTCGGACTTGGCAAACGCCTGCAAGTTGCCTCGGGGTCGCGGGGTGTGCTGTTGCGCCTGATTCACGATGGCAAGATCGAACGCGAACAATGCTTCTCCGAAAAAGCGCTGCAACCGCCTTATCTCTTGCGCGTGCAACTCTCGGGCATCCGCGCCTCGGTGTTCGTGACGAAGGATAACGAGACAAAATATATCGGCAACACTTCGGGGAATGGCGACGACTTCAAGAGCTTCCTCGATTTTCGCGCCCGCAAACTTGCCGGCGAGAGCACGTTCAATGTCGCGGCCAATCTGGCTTCCGGCGCGAAGGCGACGCTCGGCGGAGCACGCTCGTATCTCTCAGCCGGGGTGGGGCAGGCCGATATTCGCATGATCACGCACAAGGACGGCGCGCCTTTTTGGGAAAACAACCGGCTCTGGTTTACGTTTAGCGCGCGCGGATTGGGCATTGCCCAGTCGGCCCAAGGAGTGATGAGCCTCGATCCCTCGGTCTTCGATCTCAAGTTTGAGGGGACGATCGTCTACGACCATGGCGACGGCTTGCTGCGCAACGATTATTCGTCGCACATCTTCTACGACGACGATGCGAAGCAATGGCGCGCCATTGCGTGCGATTTCGGAGGCGTGGCGGGGCGCGAAGGGCGGGGAGGGAGCTCGCTGATCGTGGCAAGCTCCACTCACGATCCGCGCCGCGGCTTTTCCGTAATGGGCAATGCGCGCCAACTGGGAGGCATCGAACTGGCTCACGAAGATCCGTGCCTGATCTTCGACACCGACGTTAACAAATGGCGATTGCTAACCTGCTGCCTCAAGGGATTTCACACCCAACTGTACGAGGCCGACCGGTGGGACGGCCCCTTCACCCGCATTGCCGGACCGACAGAACACAATTCCACCGGCGTGCTAATTCAAAAGATCGGCGACAAACGATACGCGTTCAGCGGAAACGGCGCCGGGCCGATGCTGATCTATAGTTATCCCGAGTTAAAATTCCTCGGTCAAATGAAGATCGATTTGCCGGCCCATTGGCCGAAGGGTCCGGGACGTGGTTGGCCAAACGTCTTTCCATTGCCGCCCGGTTTCCCATCGCGCTACATGGCGCTGATGATGGACCGCCCCAATTTCCCCGGTGTGACGGGTCCCAACTGGAGCTACGGCGCCCTCTATCTGTTCACCGCGTTCACCGAAGATATCTCGAATTCGCCCTACGAATACCCCAACGATAGAGCCATTACCCGGTAATAACGCGCAAGACGCCGATGGGACGGGCCCACTGGAACCGTACCCCCATGGCCAAGGCGATGGATCTCAGTCCGGGCACGGTTGGCTGCCTGGGCGCGAGCACTCGACTCAATCGGTCGTGAACCGTCTAATTCGACCGGAGGGACTTTCACCCTCGTGGCTTCCGGCTTCCCCGGCGCACGCGCGGGACAAATTTCTTCCGGCGGATCGCAATCACCGGGAGGTCTGTATATACCGGGGTATATACACGGATTAAGAAAACGGTGTCGGCCTGCAACTCTGGGGAGCACAAGCGCCCTGGCGTGTTGGCGTCGGCGCCCTCGCCGACGCGAACTTTTGCTTCATCGAAACCACGGATTTCACGGATTGGCACGGATGAAACCTATCCGTGTTCATTCGTGTAATCCGTGGTTACTCGGTTGGATGCGGGCTTCCTGAGAGAAGATGCCTTTGGCGGGGCGCCAAAGGCCGCACGCGAGGGCGCGTGCGCTCCCCGGAACCCGGTCTCCGACGTTCTCGCAAGAATCGGCGGGCCAAATAAAAGAAGCAATTTGTCCCGCGCCCCTAACCAAGTCGATCCGATTTGCTTCCTTCAAACAGTCGGCGTCTGCGCCGAGTGGGATGCTCGTTCCCAATCTCCGATTCGGGGAACCGAGCATTGCCGAACAGCTGCATGGATATGCGGCGCTTCTCTATCTACGAAGCAGCGACGTCTCTACACGCGCGTCTTCGGGCGGCCCGGAGTACCGTCCCTGCCATTCGCAAAAAATGCCGGGAAGGATGGCCCTCCCGGCATTGTTAACAGAAACGGTTTTTGTCGTACTCCCTTTCGGGAGTCCGCCTAGTTGCCGGCGGGCGCCGGTTGCTGCTGCTGGATCTGTGCGACGATCAGCGGGTAGTTGATGACCTGGTTGCCGTCCAGAGCGATCTCGACGCGGTAGACGCCGAAGTCCGGGAGTTGCACGCCAACGATGATGTTGGTGTTGCTGTGAGGCAACTCGGCGGTCTGCATCTCAAATTCAACGTTGGCTTCACCGATAACGGTCTTGCCGTCCGGTGCAAGGATGCGCACGTTCTGGGTGAACTTGCCGGCGCCGTTGATCCAGCGCGTCCACACCGCGAGTTTGAGCAGATTGATTGGCGCGTTGGCCGCCGGAATGATTGTGAGCACGCCAATCAAAGATTGGATGCCGTTTGCTTCCTGCCGAACATCTTCGCAGATGACGGAGGCTTGAAGGGTTGGGACTTGACTCATAAAGTGGCTCACGATGAACGAGTTGACGCACAGCGCAAGTCTGAAGTTGAAAAAAATCGAAAAAATCTTCACTTCGTTGCCGTTCCAGACTCGACCGGCCCAGTAATATCGCTTTCTTCGCTAAAATTTGGGGCGTCGTTCAGAAGGCCCGATTTTCTATTGGCAACCTATTCCCGTCCCGCTAGGTTCGTGCCTCTCCATGAGAATCCGCCATCTGCTCCTCGCCCTGTTAGTACTGGGCACGCCGACCTTGTGGGCGCAAACGGGAGCGAACACCGCCAAAGCGCCCGTGGAAATCACCGTGGGGGAAGGAGGCGGGCAACGCTTCGAGAACGGTCTCGCCATCGCGGAGAAGGACGTGAGCGTTCATCACGGCGGCACCTCCCTGTATTCCGATTACCTCCAGTATAACCCCGAGACCCACGAGATGGTGCTCATCGGCAACGTGCGCGTCTTTCAGGATGGGCGGCTGTTGGTCGGCGACCGCGCCTTGTACAATGTCGAGACCAAGCTGGTGCGCGTTGAGAACGGTCGCAGCGAGTTTTTTCCGTTTTTCTGCCAGGCCGAAGCCCTCAATTCAATGGAGGGGAAAACCTTTGAGGCCATTCACCTCACGCTGGCCACCACGGACTCGTCCAAGCCGGAGGTCTATCTCACCGCGAAAACGGCCCGCATTTATCCCAAGGACCACGTCGTGCTGTCGAACGTGACCATCTACATGGGCGAAGTGCCGCTTTTGTGGTTTCCCTATGTCTACCAGTCCCTGAAAGGAAACCAGGGGTTCAAGTTTCTGCCCGGTTACAATAGTGGATGGGGGGATTACCTGCTTTTGCGCGACGGCTTTCCCATCGTCGACGGCATCCACGGCACCGCGCACCTGGATTACCGCGTCCTGCGCGGGCTCGCCTTTGGTGCGGATGCCGATGGCGCCTACGGGCATGACAACCAGAGTTGGATCCGTTTCAAGAGCTATTACACCAGCGACCAGAGTCCGAATACCAACACCACAGCGGCGATTCGGCTCCCTGTCGGAGCGGACCGCTACCGGATCGCCCTTCAAGACCGGACCTTTCTCACGCCGGACATCTACGCGACCTTCAACGTCAACAAGCTGAGCGATTACGTTTTCCTGCGCGACTTCAACCCGGAGGAGTTCAGCGGCGACCCGCAACCGGATAACGTCGCATCCCTTACCAAATGGAGTGAGAATTACACTCTGACGTCCGTCGCCCGGCTTCAGCTCAACACTTTCTTTGACACTACCGAGCGCCGTCCGGATGTCGCCCTTGACGTAAAACGGCAACCGATCTTCGGCCTGCCGGTTTATTACGAAGGCGAAACCAGCGCAGCCAGCTTGGCGCGGGATTTCGGATCCGCTCTCACCGTGCGGACGGGGACAACGAATAAGGCCGGAAGGCCTATTACGGTAAACACCGTGTTGACTCCCTCTTCCCTCGATTACTCGGCAAACCGGTTGGACACTTTCCACCAGTTGACGATGCCCGAGATGCTTGGGGGATGGCTTTCGGTGGTTCCGCGGGTCGGCATTCGCGGAACTTATTACTCCCAGGGAGCCAGCACCAACGGGTTGCTCATCGGCGCCACCAATGTCACCGGCGAGAACAACAACAGTACGCTGCTGCAAACCGGCAGCGGCGGCGGTTTCTTCCGAAGCGTTTTCGACACCGGCCTGGACATGTCCTTCAAAGCCTCCCGCGACTGGGACAGCGTTCAATCCTGCTCTTGGGGGCTCGACGGTCTGCGCCATGTCATCCAGCCGTTTACCGATTTCTCCTACGTTCGCGCCTCCCGGAATCCGTCCGGCATTCTCCAGTTCGACCGCCTCACCCCGTCCACCGAGCTGCCCTCTATCGATTTTCCCCAGTTTACCACCATCGATACCATTTCAGACTGGTCCATTTGCCGACTCGGCATGCGAAACCGCCTGGAGACCCGGCGTGACAGCTCAACCATCGAGTGGCTTACTTGGGAAACTTACTTCGATTACAATCTCGAAAAGCCGAATTTTCCCGGGTTCCCGGCTGACCAGACCTTTTCCAACCTCTTCAACAAAATCGCGTGGACGCCATTGCCTTGGCTGACCCTGCGGTGCGACAGCCAGCTCCCCGTGCTCGACACCTCGTTTACGGAGGTCGATTCCCTCGCCTCCATTCGCTGGAGCAGGGATCTGACAACCTCCGTTTCTCACCACTATCTTTACGGCAACAAGTACTTTGCACCCGGCAGCGAGATCGTCGGCCAGGCGTATTACCGAATCAATGATAACTGGGGGGTCGGCGCAACGAACTATTGCGAGCTGATGGACAAACCCAGCCAGAATGTTGTGCCCGGGGTGCTCCACCAGCAATATGAGATCTACCGCGATCTCTCGGGTTGGGTGGCCACTCTCGGGCTGGTTCTCTCGCGAAACGTGAATACGGCCTTGAACAAAGATATCACCAATACCACGGTGGTTCTCTCTTTTACTCTCAAGGAGCTGCCATCCCTGACTCTCCCTGTTTCTTTCAACCCGGGCTCGCTTCTCGGGCAGTAATTCAACAACAACCCACACTCCACCACACACATCATTCCCATGGAACTCTGCATCATTGGCTCCGGCTATGTCGGACTCGTCAGCGGCGCCTGCTTTGCCGAAGTCGGTCACCGCGTCATCTGCGTCGATAACGACCGTCGCAAAGTCGATTCCCTTCAAGCCGGCAAAATCCCGATTTTCGAACCCGGCCTGGAGGAAATCGTGCATCGCAACGTGGCCGCCCGGCGCCTGCGTTTCTCCGACAGCATCGAGGATGGCGTCGACCAGTCGCAAGTCGTCTTCATCGCCGTGCCCACCCCGCCCCAGCCAGACGGCAGCGTCGATCTCAGCTTCATCGAGAAAGTCGCCCGCGAAATCGCCAAAGTACTCAAGCCGGGCGAATATCGCGTCGTGGTCGACAAGAGCACCGTCCCGGTCAAGACGGGCGAGAAAGTCACCGAGACCATCAAGCGCTACAACACCGGCGCCGACTTCGATGTCGTCAGCAACCCCGAGTTCCTCCGCGAAGGATGCGCCGTGGCGGACCTCATGAAACCGGACCGCATCGTCATCGGCGGCAACAGCGACCGTGCGCTGGCGTTGATGAAGAAGGTCTACGAACCGTTCAACGCTCCCATCCTTGTCACCGACGTCAACTCTGCGGAACTGATCAAGCACGCAGCCAACTCGTTTCTGGCGCTCAAGATTTCCTATATCAACGCCGTTTCGGCCATCTGCGAAGCCAGCGGCGCGGACGTGGAGAAAGTCGCCGACGGCATCGGGATGGACAAGCGCATCGGCAGGCACTTCCTCAATGCGAGCCTGGGGTACGGCGGTTCCTGTTTTCCGAAGGACATCGCCGCGTTCATCGCCATCAGCGACCAGATCGGCGTTCCGTTCCCGCTGCTCAAGGAAGTCCAGCGCATCAACGCCGACCAGAAGGACCGCTTCATCAAGCGCATCCGCGAGGCGCTCTGGGTGTTGCGCGAAAAGCGCATCTGCGTCTGGGGGCTTACCTTCAAGCCGGACACCGACGACGTGCGCTGTTCGGTGCCTATCGATCTCGTCAATGACCTGGTCAAGGAGGGTGCGATCGTCACTGCTTACGACCCGAAGGGGATGGAAAAAGCCAGGGAACTCAACCTCGTGCCCGGCGTCAAGCTGGCCGATTCAGCTCTCGAAGCCGTGGATGGCGCCGAAGCGTTGATTCTGGCCACGGAGTGGAAAGAATTCGCGTGCATCGACATGGAGGAAGTGAAACGCCGCATGCACACCCCACTGGTCTTCGACGGACGCAACTTCTTCGACCCTGCAACCATGGCCGGCTTCGGCTTCACCTACCGCGCCATCGGACGCCCGGTGCTTTCGGCGAAGTGCGGGTAAGAAGGGGCGTTTGCCAACACCCTTCCCGTCTTTTCCATGCGATGTTTCCAACACCCCTGGCACGGTAATTCGTTACGGAGCTCTTTCCTGCGCGAAACTTTTCCTTGCCGGGCGTGTTTAACCCGACTACGCCACTGATTATTTATGAATCCTTCACGCCTCCCTTCTTCCATTCCCGCATTCGCTGTTGCGACTGCGTTTGCTTTTGCCGGATTTTCGGGCGCCGCCTGCCGCGCGTCCGAAACCGTCTGGCTCGAACAGTTGGACTTGAGCCAATGCAGCCAGGACTTCGGTAAACCGGGCGCCGGGAAATCGGTCGATGGCAATCCTCTGAAATTGTCGGGCCATGAATATCAGCACGGCATCGGCACCCATGCCAACAGCACCCTCTCGATCGACCTCAACGGCGCAGCGGACAAGTTCTGCGCGGTGGCCGGCATCGACGATGAAAAAAAGACATCGGCCGTGGCCGCTGTCGAATTCCAGATCATCGGGGACAGCAAGTGCCTTTGGACGAGCGGCCTGCTGAAGGCGGGCGCTCCGGCCAAGCCGGTCGAATTGGACGTAAAGGGCGTAAAGGTCCTGACGCTCATGGTGAGCGCGCCCGACGGGATTGTCGACGACCACGCCGACTGGGCCGACGCCCGGCTGGAGGTCACGGGCGCAAAGCCGCATGCCATCGCCGCCCCGCCGGTCCCGCAATCGGAAGCCGTGGTGCTTACGCCCAAAGCGCCTGCAACTCCGCGAATCAACGGCGCGAGAGTTTTCGGGGTTCGGTCCGGCCACCCATTCCTGTTCACCATCGCCGCGACCGGCAACCGCCCGATGACCTTTTCCGCCGATGGCCTCCCTTCCGGATTGACCCTCGACGCCGCCACAGGCCGGATTACCGGCGTGCTCAACAGCAAGGGCGAATACACCGCCACACTCGGCGCGAAGAACGCTCTTGGAACCGCAGAACGCAAACTGCGCATCGTGGTGGGAGATACCGTCGCGCTCACGCCGCCGCTTGGCTGGAATAGCTGGAACTGTTTTGCCAGCGCAGTCGATGATGCCAAGGTCCGTTCCGCCGCCGATGCGATGGTCTCCAGCGGCCTCATCAACCACGGCTGGACCTACATCAACATCGACGACTGCTGGGAAGCCGGCCGCGATGCCGCCGGCATGATTGAGTCCAACAAGAAGTTCCCCGACATGAAGGCCCTCGGCGAGTACATCCATTCCAAAGGCCTGAAGTTCGGCATCTACTCATCGCCCGGCCCGAAAACCTGCGCCGGATACACCGCCACTTACCAGCACGAAGACCAGGACGCCGCGCGCTACGCCGAATGGGGCGTCGATTACGTCAAATACGACTGGTGCTCCTACGGTGACGTCGCGCGGGAAATCACCGAGCAGCGTTATGGCGCCGCCCTACCCGAGGAAGCCGCGCAAATCAAGGCCCTCTCCGAGGCCAGGCACAAGGTCGCATCCCACCGCAAACGGACCCCGGAGCAAAACGCCGAACTCAAGAAGATCGGGGCGGAGTTAAACGGAATTCTCGCCAAGCTCGGCGGGGATAAGAAGCAGCAAATCGATCTGGAAATTTACAAGGAACCTTATCGCATGTTCCGCGCCTCGCTGGACAAGGTCAACCGCGACATCGTTTTCAGTTTCTGCCAGTACGGCATGGGAGCGGTATGGGAATGGGGCGCGCAAACCGGCGGCAACTGCTGGCGCACCACCGGGGACATCACTGACACCTGGAGCAGCATGTCGGGAATCGGATTCGGCCAAGCCGGTCATGAACTGTTCGCCGGGCCGGGCCACTGGAACGATCCGGATATGCTCGTGGTCGGCAAAGTCGGCTGGGGACATCTTCACCCGACGCGCCTGGCTCCGGATGAACAATACACCCATATCAGCCTCTGGTCGCTGCTGGCGTCGCCGTTGCTGATCGGCTGCGACATGGCGCAGATGGACGACTTCACGCTCAGTCTGCTGACCAACGACGAAGTGCTCGACATCAGCCAGGACCCGCTCGGCAAGCCAGCCGCGCGCATCTCGAAAATCGGCCCGGTGGAAGTCTGGGCGCGCGACCTCGAAGACGGAACGAAAGCCGTGGGGCTCTTCAACCTTGGCCGGGTTCCAGCCAAGGTCGCCGTGGCGTGGGAGAAGCTCGGCATCACGGGCAGCCAGATCGTGCGCAATGTATGGTGCCAGAAGGACCTCGGACAATTCGAAGGGACGTTCAATGCCGAAGTCGCACCTCACGGGGTGGTGCTGGTACGAGTGCGCCCGGCGCGATAATCCGGGCTGGCAACGGCGCGACCCCCAAAGCGCCTCGGGGCAACTGGCATCTGCAAAAAGCTGCGTGGTCCGCGGAGCCGTCTTCCCCTTTAAGGAGTTTGCCGCGAGGCTTCAGCTGAAGTCCTTGCCGCTATGCCTGCCGCAACCTCGACTGCGCCACCTTCCACGAGAGCGCAACGCCAAGAGGCCACACCCAGAGGGCGGCCCAAGGCAGGACCGTTGCCAGACCGATCGCAGCGACGGCCGAGACTGCCACGCTGATTGCAAACAATACACGCGCCCCGAGGTTGCCCCCCAGCAGCGGCATCGCCACCATCAGCGTCAACGCGGCGGTCGCCGCGGATGCCGCTCCTGTCCTCAAATCGGGCGGCAGACCGGCAAGCCTTGCAATTCCTTCGAACACCACAATCCAGAGGAACGCGACGGCGGCGGTGTAGATTTTGTAGAGCGCCTGAACGGCCGGAACGCCTGTCGGGGCATTGTAACGCAGGATGCAGAAGAGAGCGCGAAATCCGTCCCGCCAGCCAATCTTCTTTCCCTCCTCGTAGGTGCGCCCATGGTAAGAAATGCCCATCTCGTAAATCCGCAACCGGCGGATGGACGCCTTGGCAACGATCTCCGGTTCGAAGCCGAAGCGGTCTTCCTCGATCGGAATCGCTTGGATCACCTCGCGCCGGAAGACCTTGTAACACGTCTCCATGTCCGTAAGGTTGAGGTCGGTAAACATATTGGAGAGCAGCGTCAGAAACTGGTTCCCCATGCTGTGCCAGAAATAGAGCACGCGGTGGCAACCCGCAGACTGGAAGCGCGAACCGACCACCATATCCGCCGCTCCCTCCGCCAACGGCTTGAGCAGCGCCAGCAGTTCGCGCGGATCGTATTCCAGATCGGCGTCCTGCACGGCCACAAATTCGAAGGCGGCTGCCTGGAAACCGGTTCGTAGCGCCGCGCCCTTGCCGTGGTTGACTTCATGATGGAGCACGCGCACCTCGGGGTGTTTTGCGGCAATGTCCCGGGCGATCGAAAGGCTCGCATCGCGGGAACAATCATCCACGATGATGATTTCCAGGCGCAAATCCGGCGAGGCAATCCCGAGAATTCGCTCGATTCCCTTGACCAGGGTTTCTTCCTCGTTGAAACAGGGGACGACTATTGAGAGACTGGACATGAATACGGTGGGCGCAATGCTTAGGAAAAAATCCCCCCCAGTGCAAACGAATTTTGGGGTGAGATCTCTCGCGCGGGTGCGACGGAGGGGGGGGCCACTACCCACTGCCATTAAGTTAAGCTTGGAGGCTCTCGTAACGCGCGCTTGTTCCCAGGCTCCTGCCTGGGAATGCAGTATTCCCGGAGGCTCCAGCCTCCTGCCGGGCCTCCAAAAGCACAGCGCACCGGAGAGGAACGGGAGGCTGGAGCCTCCAAGACAGGGGCG
>Ga0316222_1000748_pt1 | contig 46352 bp, 38 predicted proteins | sample TBH18011metaG_FD_206008 | JGI IMG/M metagenome (GOLD analysis project Ga0316222, IMG submission 206008) | Freshwater microbial communities from Trout Bog Lake, Wisconsin, USA - TBH18011 | ecosystem: Environmental > Aquatic > Freshwater > Lake > Hypolimnion/Profundal zone | place: USA: Wisconsin... | reverse complement strand
TCCCAGCCTACGCCCTCCGTACTTTCAATCGAAAGATTTCACCAGAATTCTTTATTAAATACGTCACAGCATTGATTAATTCAAGAATTAGCTTGCACAATCCATTTGCTGTCATAAATTAAAAAGGGTGTGCAGTCCCAGATCATTGCCTTATTCATTCCATAAGAATCCAATTCCCGCAGCCACCGTAATAACGCAAGAGTTCAGTGCCGTATCGTCAATGGTCTGAATCGCAGAACAATACGCATCCACCATCTTATTGGTACAAAGCAGAAGATGATAACGTTTCAAACACTCATCACCCGACTGATCTGGATTTGCATTCTGCCCCTGATTATGTTGGCGCTTATTCTGGCCGTCATTGAGGCCATGAGCGTTCAGCGCGAAGTTGATCTTGCTGCCAATAATCTTGCCATAAACGCTATGGTCGCCATCGATCAGTACCTCGGCGCACGAATCGACGGACTGCAGGCCCTGGCAGCGTCACCTCTGGCCGACAACAGCTTGCGCTGGCATGATCTTTACAATGAGTCTGTGGGTTATTACCAGAGTTACGGAACGCACGTCATTCTTGCAGATCGTCAGGAGCACATGTTGTTCAATACGCGTGTCCCGTTTGGTACTGCCTTACCCATGTTGCCCCATGTCGAAGGTCATTCGGCCATGCTGGATGCGGTAGCCACCGGCAGGCCTGGAATCAGCGACAGGTTAATTGGTCCGGTTGCCAAAACAGCGCTGGTCGCCATCGCCGTACCTGTCATTCGTGACAAAAAGGTGGCATTCGTATTTCTGACCACAATTGAGACCAGCGCATTTCAGACCCAGCTGGACCTGATGGCCAAGCGGGCCGGCTGGAACATCGCTCTGGTGGATGACCATGGCAATTTAATTGCCAGTTCCGGATCGGTTCCAGCGGCATTGCCGGGCAATGACAACGACACCGTGGTGCATTTCAAAGCCAGCTCGACTGCTGCCCCATGGCAGGTCGTCATTCAGATTCCCAACCTGGTTTATTGGAGGCCGGTCGGTTCTGCTGCAGCCTTCCTCCTGTGCTCGATTTTAGCTGCTGTTTTCCTGGGCATTGTCGGCGGAAAAATTACCGGTAGAAGACTGGCCGATTCGGTTGCCTCGCTGGCCGAGACGGCTCCCCGTACAACCTCCGTGACGGACATTACTGAAATCGTTGCAGTACGCCAGCGGCTTGAACAGGCCGCCGCATATCGCAGCAAAACAGAGTCTGAACTGGATAATTTCAAAACCATTGTTGAATCCACTGAAGATGCCATCATCAGCAAAACACTCGATGGCACGATTATCAGCTGGAATCATGGCGCAGAAACCATGTTTGGCTACAGCGCCAATGAAGCGATCGGCCAACGGATCGATATGCTCATACCCACTGAGCGACGCGATGAAGAATCCGACATTCTCGAGCATATATCCAGGGGTGAACGACTGGCGCGATTTGAGACGGTGCGGCGCCGCAAGGATGGCAGCCTGATTCAGGTGTCGACCAGCATCGCTCCTATTCTGGACGCTGCGGAACATCCGATTGGTGCCTCAAAGATCGCGCGCGATATCACTGAACAAACAATGGCAAGGGATCAAATCCAGTCAGGCAAGGCCATTCTGGAAGCGGCGCTGGCCAGCATGAGCGATGCGGTGTTCGTATCCGATCTGAATGGAAACTTCATTCACATCAACGCTGCATTTGCCACTTTCCACAAGTTCGCCAGCAAAGATGAATGCGTCAAAACGCTGACTGACTACCCTGCATTTCTGGATGTAATTTTGCCCGATGGTGCACTGTTGCCGCTCGAACAGTGGGCAGTTCCCCGCGCACTGCGTGGCGAAACTGGCGTCAATGCCGAATATACCCTGTACCGCAAAGATACCGGGCAACGCTGGACAGGCAGCTACAACTTTGCACCGATACGCAACAAGGATGGAGAGATTGAAGGTGCGGTAGTCACCGCGCGTGACATTACAGAGCGGGTGAAAACCGAAAACGAGATCCGCCTGCTCAACGTTGAACTCGAACAGCGCGTCCTCGAACGCACCGCTGACTTGACTGCCTCGAATCAGGAGCTGGACAGTTTTGCCTATGCCGTGTCCCACGATCTGCGCGGACCGCTGCGGGCCATGAACGGTTTCAGTCAGGCACTTGCCGAAGACTATGGAGAACTGTTGCAGGGTGAAGCAAAAACTTATCTCGACCAGATCGGTATCGCCAGTCGCAAAATGAGTGATCTGATCGACGGCATTCTGTCCCTGTCCCGCGTCAATCGCGGTGAACTCAAACGCGACACGGTTGATCTGTCTGCGCTGGCCGAAGAACTGCTCAGGGCATTGCAAGCCCAGGAGCCTGCTCGCGCGGTGGAATGGCATATTGAACCTGGCCTGGTGGCGCAGGGTGACGCAAGAATGATCGAAGCGGCGCTTGGCAATCTGTTGGGCAATGCCTGGAAATATACGGGCAAAACCGCAAGGCCCTTAATCCGTATGGATGCCTGCGAAGTGGACGGGCAGCCTGGTTTTTGTGTTGGCGATAACGGCGCCGGTTTTGACATGGCGCACATTGAGCGCCTGTTCAAACCGTTTCAGCGCCTGCATCGGCAGGATGAATTTGCCGGCATGGGGATCGGCCTGGCTACCGTACAACGCATCATTGTGCGTCACGGCGGAACCATACATGCCCGGGGTCAGCCCGGACAGGGTGCCGTATTCAGTTTCACTTTGCCAGCCAGGATTTGATGATGAATTCACCGATCGATATTCTTGTCATTGAAGATCAGCCAGCCGATTTCATGCTGCTGGAGCGATATCTGAATCATCATGGCCTGAACGCGTCCTGCCACAGGATAGACAGCAATGCGCAGCTCGACGTGGCGTTGCAGACTGGCTGGGATCTGGTACTGTCGGATTACAACGTACCGGGTATGGATATCCGCGTATCTCTGAAACGTATCCGCGAGCAATGCCCCAATCTGCCGGTCATTCTGGTGTCCGGCACCATTGGTGATGAAACTGCCGTAGCGCTGCTCAAGCAGGGGTTGAACGATTTCATTATCAAAGACCGTCTGGCGCGCCTGCCTGACGCCATACAGCGTGTCATCGGTCAGGCCAAAGAGCATATTGCCCGTCAGGTTGCGGAAATATCGCTGATCAACAGCGAGGAGCAGTTTCGTCAATTGTTTGAGAATTCCCGAGACGCGTTGATGCTGGCGCGTGCGCCCCTGGGAACGATAATCAGGGCGAACCAGGCCGCCGTGGCGCTGTTTGGTGCTGGCAACGAGGCGAAATTGAAAATGGTGGATGCGCGGCGGTTTTCTCCTGAGCGCCAGCCCGATGGGCGTCTGTCCAAAGACAAATCCGATGAAATTCTTGAAATCACCCTGCGTGAAGGGTCGAATTTTTTTGAATGGGAGCATCAGCGGCTCAATGGTGAAACATTTACGGCCGAAGTGTTGCTGACCCGGATGGATTTTGAAAATGAAATACTGATTCAGGCTACCTTGCGTGACATCACCGAGCGCAAGATTGCCGAGACCGATCTGCGCATTGCCGCCACCATATTCAAAGCGCAGGAAGGCATGCTGGTCACCGATGCCAACAACATCATCCTCAGGGTTAACAACGCCTTTACCGATATCACTGGCTATGCTGCAGAAGAGATCATTGGAAAAAATCCGCGCATACTCAGTTCCGGGCGGCATGGCCCGGAGTTTTACCGATCGATGTGGGACAGCATACACAGCATCGGATCATGGGAAGGGGAACTTTGGAACAAACGCAAAAATGGTGAAGTGTTTCCTGAACATATGACTGTTACCGCGGTAAAAAACAATGACGGGGTCATTACCAATTATGTCGCGACCCTGACTGACATTACCGTGGGCGTGCAGGCCGCAGATGAAATTAAAAATCTGGCCTTTTATGACCCGCTGACCCACCTTCCCAATCGCCGCCTCCTCCAGGATCGGCTGAATCAGGCTCTGTCCTACAGCGAGCGCAGCGGCAAGTCGGGCGCAGTGCTGTTCATTGATCTGGATAACTTCAAGATCATTAACGATACGCACGGTCATGCCCGGGGCGACGAGTTGCTGCAACAGGTTGCACAACGACTCACAGCGTGTGTGCGGGAAGGCGATACGGTAGCCAGAATCGGTGGCGACGAGTTTGTACTGATCCTGGAAGATTTAAGCACACTGTCCATTGATTCGGCCTCTCAGGCGGAAGCGGTCGGTGAAAAAATCATGGCCACACTCAACCAGCCGTACCGCTTCGGTGACCAGGAGTATTTCAATACCACCAGCGTTGGCATTACGCTGTTCAATGGGCATGCGCTCACCTTTGACGAGTTGTTCAAGCAATCGGACATCGCCATGTACCAGGCCAAGAATAATGGCCGCAACACCATCTGTTTCTTTGATCCGAAGATGCAGAATGCAATCAATGCCCGATCGTTGCTGGAAGCAGCCTTGCGCAACGCGATTAACAAACAGCAGTTTGTTTTGTATTACCAGATTCAGGTCGATCTTCACTTGAAACCGTTCGGGGCCGAGGCATTGATACGCTGGAAAAACACCGACCAGAAGCTGGTTTCTCCTGTCGAGTTTATCCCGATAGCCGAGGAAACCGGACTGATTCTGCCAATAGGAAGATGGGTGCTGGAAACCGCCTGCCGGCAGCTGCAACTGTGGCAGCATGATGTGGCCACACGCGACCTGATTCTGTCGGTGAATGTCAGTGCCAGGCAATTCCGTCACGCCAATTTTGTCAGCGAGGTGACCGATATCATTATCGGCAGCGGTATAGATCCGTCGCGCCTCAAGCTGGAACTGACCGAAAGCATACTGCTTGATAATGTCGACAACATCATCATCACCATGAGTGCACTGACTGCGCTGGGAGTGCGGTTTTCACTGGACGATTTTGGGACCGGGTATTCATCGCTGCAATATCTCAAGCAGCTGCCGCTGCATCAGCTCAAGATCGATCAGTCCTTTGTCAGAGATCTGGCCGAAAGCAGTAACGACAGAGCGATTGTCAATACCATCATTGCCATGGCAAACAGTCTGAATCTGGATGTGATTGCAGAGGGCGTGGAAACAGTTGAGCAGCGTCAGTTTCTTCAGGATGCAGGCTGCATCCACTATCAGGGATATCTGTTTGGCAAGCCCGTGCCGATCGAGGAATTTCTTGTCCTGATCAATGCTGGTGGCGCTTAAAAAGCCTCTTCAGGGAACTCGGCGCAGGTCATGTCGCGACTGGCCACCACGTTCAGCCAGGCACTGATTTTTGGCAGTTCGTAGCGGTAAAAAAACTGGGCGCAGCCCAGTCGGCCGCGATTCTGTGCATCTTTTTGTGTCGGATCTTGTTCCAGCACGCAGCAGGCAATGTCGAGCCAGATCCAGGCCAGTACCGTATGCCCCATGGCCTGCATATAGGGCACGGCATTGGCCAGCGCCTGCTGCGGGTTGGCCGTAGACCAGGCCGCCTCGGTTGCCAGTCCGACTTTGTGCAATGCCCCACCGAGCGCCTTGCCATGCTCTGCCAGCGTGGTATGGGCCGCTGCCCTGACCATGGTGGCCTGTGCGCGCTCACCGAGCAGCCTGAGTCCGCGTCCGTCTTCCATTAATACCTTGCGGCCCAGCAGGTCGAGTGCCTGAATGCCATGACTGCCTTCATGAATCATGTTCAGGCGATTGTCGCGCCAGTACTGCTCAACCGGAAAGTCGCGCGTGTAGCCATAGCCACCGTGGATCTGGATGGCCAGCGAGTTGGCTTCCAGGCACCATTCGCTGGGCCAGCTTTTTGCAATCGGTGTGAGCAATTCCAGCAGCATGCGCGCCTCATCGGCAACTGTGGCATCGCCCGTATGCTGCTCGTCGACCAGGCGTGCGCAATACAGCGCCAGCGCCAGTGCACCCTCGCCATACGCCTTTTGCGTAACCAGCATGCGCTTGACATCGGCGTGTTCGATGATGCGTATCTGGGGTTGTGTGGCATCTTTTCCAGTTCCGGCCAGGGCCCGACCCTGCAGGCGGTTACGCGCGTAGTCGAGCGAGGCGTAATAGCCGGCCAGTCCGAGATTGGCAGCACCGATGCCGATGGCGATGCGTGCCTCGTTCATCATGTGAAACATGCAGGCCAGTCCCTTGCCCGGCTGACCGACCAGATAACCGATGGCGCCAGCCTGGCCGTCTACCGGATATTTGCCTTCGCCAAAGTTGAGCAGGGTATTGGTGGTGCCGCGCCAGCCCAGTTTGTGATTGAGGCCGGCCAGTGCAACGTCATTGCGTGCGCCACTGAGTTCACCCTCGGCCGTAACCAGTCGCTTGGGCACGATAAACAGCGAGATGCCGCGCGTGCCGGCAACCAGTTTACCGTTTGGATCGGGTATTTTGGCCAGCACCAGATGCACAATGTTTTCTGTGAGTTCGTGATCCCCTGAAGAAATCCACATCTTGTTGCCGCGCAGCCGGTAACGCTCACCGAGTGGATCCTGATCCCAGCTGACCAGACCGGTGTTCAGGTCAGGCACGGCGCGGGTCGTCAGATCGGACAGGCTTGAGCCAGCCTGCGGTTCGGACAGGCACATGGTGCCACTCCAGAGTCCGGCGTATTCCTTTTTTGCGAATACGTCCTTTTGTTTTTCGGTGCCGTGTGCCATGAGCAGATTGGCGTTGCCGGAGGTGAGCAGGGCGCTGTTGATACCGATTGAGGCGCAGGCAAAAAACGCATTGGCGGCGGCTTCGACACTGTAGGGCAGCTGCATGCCGCCCCATTCAAAATCCTGTGCGGCACTGAGCATGCCGGACTCGGCATAAGCGCGGTTGGCTGCATACGTGACCTCGGGAAGTACGACCTGGTCACCTTCAATGCGTGGCTCCTGCACGTCCACAACACGGTTGTACGGCGCGTACTTTTCGCGGGCGATCCGTTCGCACGTATCCAGTACGGCGTCGAACGTTTCACGTGTGTGGTCGGCAAAGCGGGCGCGTGTGGTCAGCGCTGTGCTGGACAGCCAGTCGTACAGGAGAAAATCGATCGTTGAGCGCAAGGTCATGTTGGTTCTGCCATCAAGTTGGGATCGGAATCATTGTTGAAATTTTCCGGCGCCCTTTTTGATGGCGTCGTTGAGTCTGCTGATGATGGCATCATTAACGGATTTGCTGCAGTACAGGTAGCTCGATTCGCCGGCAGGCGTATCACTGTAATGTTTGATTGAAAGCACCGCTGCCTCGGCACCAAATTGTTTTATCTGAAGTTGGGCCTCCTCCTGAGTAAACAGCGTGGCATCAGCCATACCTGCCAGAACCATTTTTATTCTTCCGTGACTGTCTTCAGACGGGCGTTTCAATCGGGCTTTTGCGCTCTCCAGCATGGCGTCAACACTGGGGCCATACGAATAACTGTTGCGCAGCGCGATGGTCAGGCCGGGATCTGACAGCAGTGCAGTCATCGTGGTGATTGTCTGGATTTTCGGATTGTCGCTGCGCACGATCACATCTTGGGGCATGCTGCGAAAAACAGGCCGTGTATATTTGCCATGTCGGGCGCGATCAGCGGTCCAATATAATCCTCCCGCACAGGATGGGGTTAAATCCTGGCCGATCATTTCGATCTGACGCGCAATGGGGGCTTCCGACAGAACGTAATCAATTCCGGCCGCCCGGAAGGTGTCGCTGGCCGGTTGTCCCTCGGTTCCGCCAAGTTCGCCGTCGTGTACAACCATGAACGGTGCACGATTTTCATAGTAGAAGGTCAGTGGGGCTGCCATTGCAGTAGATACCACGCATCCTGTGAGCCATAATAAAACAATTGCCGTGTAGCGGGTATAGCGACCCGAACAGATCTGAAGTTGTGCCTGAAATTCTTGCGTTGCAGTTGTCATTGTTGCTGCCTTTTTTATATGTGCAACTCATTGGTCGTCACAAAATCATACCTGATCGCATCAGCGCGGGCAAATCAGGATCGATCCGGCGTTGGCCAAAGTATAACTGCCTCAATCCTGAGTCAGGCCTGTCTGGATGGGCGTGGGTTGATATTGCTTGTTGGGTGGCGAATGGCTCGGTTGGTTCCTGGTAGTCAGTCAATTTGAAATCTTTGGGTATGACGCATCCCAGCCTACGCCCTGTGTACTTTCAATCGAAAGATTTCAGCTTGACTGACTACTCGCTCCCGATGATTTTTTCTGTCAATTCCCAATTGACACAGTGAATAATTTTTGCTGTCGGCATTGGTTGAAATCTATGTTGATTTGAACACCGGCAGTTGCTGCCCAAGTCGCGCGCCCATTTCCAAACCCAGCGCCTGCAGTCCGCTCAAAGGTCGAACCATCACTTCGAATTCGACAATCTTGCCCTGCTCGTCAAAACGGATCAGGTCGATTCCCTTGAGGTTTTTGTCAGCCACGCGGGCGCTGAACTCCAGCACGACGTTGAGCCCGTCTGCGCTGGCCAGTTCCCGGTGATAGGCAAATTCTTCGAAGACCTGAATGACGGTGGTCAGCGCCAGGATAAGCGCCTGTGCTGACGCGTAGGGGGAGTTTGCCATGGGAGAGCGAAATACCGCATCCGGGTGCACGATGGAGGCCAGATTGGCCAGGTCTTTGCTGGCCACCATGGCGTGCCAGATTTCAAGCGAATGGGCAACGGCTGGCAGCAGGCGGGTTGGCTGTTGTGGCATGTCTGTATCTCCTGGTCCGGTTATGCTGTTCGTTCCAGCCAGGCCTTGACGCCGGCGTGGTTGCCAACCGACAGGTAGATTTGTTTGAGTCGGGGACAGTGATCAAATACGGTCGCAGGTATATAGTCGACTGATCCGGAAGCAAACCAGCGCACGACCATGTAGAGCTTGATATCGACGACGTGAATGGTGTCGCCTCCGACAAATGGATGTGGCGCCAGCAGGTTCTCGACATTCTGTGCCCAGCCTGGCAGAAAATTGCGGGACAGCTCTTCGCGTTCGGCACGCTTTTGCTCTTCGTTGGCAATGCGCATGGTTGGACCAACCTTGTGCCGCAGGTCTTCCGCATAACCCATGAGTGACTCATGGAAGGCTGCCTCGTAGTCATCGTTGGGGTGCAGACCGCTGCGCCGGCCAATATAGACGAGGATGGCATTGGTATCGGAAAGCGGTGCTTTCCCTGGCAGCTCGAACACCGGTAAGGTACCGAATGGCGTTACCGGTTTCAATGCCGGCCATTCCGCCATTGGAATTCGTACATCTTCAAAAGCGATTCCGCCCAGATGTAGCGCAATACGACATTCTTCTCCGCGGCTGCCGGCAAAATCAAAGTAGACAAGTTTCGGTTTGGACATGATGCTGTTCCCTGTGTAAGTGGTTGACTGGGTGGGAAATTCAGGACTCCTGCCTGCGTTTGCTGCAGTCAGCGGCCCATCGTATCGTTTCTATTAATTTTTCTGTTTTGGCTTTTTCAATATAACAGGCTGCACCGTGCGCAATCGAAATGTCGCCATATTCCGATTCGGGATAGCTGCTCAATATGATGACGGGCAGGTCGGGCTTGACCAGTTTAACTTTTTTAAGGACTTCGATACCATTCATTTTCGGCAAATTAATATCGAGCAGTACAAGATCCCAGTCACCCTCAAGCGCCATTTTTACGGCGATCTGGCCGTCCGCCGCTTCTCCCTCGACTGAAAAATCGTCGGTCTGATCTTCAATAATCTGTTTGATGGCATTGCGCACGATGGCATGATCATCCACCAGCAGCACCCTGGATTTATCTTTTGATTGTATTCCCGTCAGCGGGAGAATCAGGTGCACGGTCGTACCACGGTCAGGGCTGCTGGTGAACTCAACGGTACCACCCAGATAGCGGGCACGTTCAACCATGCCGAAAATACCATGACCTTCCGAATTTTCCTGACCATGAAAACCTTTGCCATTGTCGCGTATCGTCACGTGCAACCGGTCTTCCCACGCTTTTCCTTCGATCATTACGCGCGTCGCGCTGGCGTGTTTTGCGACATTGGTCAGGCATTCCTGAGTGATGCGATAGGCTGCCAGCGAGTAAAGATGTTCCATGACAAAGCCGTCGTCAGGCAAAACCAGTTCGACTTCCATGTCGGTGTGTTTTTTAAACTCGCTCACCAGCCTGGTCAATGCAGCATCCAGACCAAAATTCTCCAGAACCGTGGGTGTGAGCTGGTTAATAACGCGCATTTTGATGGTGGCAGCATCCTCAAGCAGACTTCTTATATCTTTCAGATCGTCGAACAGTGGCGGTGATGAAATTTTGTGGGCCAGATGGCTGAGTTTGATATTCAGTGCCACCAGAATGCTGCCCAGTTCATCGTGCAGTTCACGAGCCAGCCTGGATTTTTCTTCTTCCGAGATGTTCTGTACATGTGCGGTCAGTGCTGACAGGTCGGCATTGCGTCTGGCAAGTTCCTGGGATAACTCAACGTTCCTGAAAGCCATTTCCCGCTCAATTGCGGCAGCGGCATTGAGTTCCTGCTCGGCCTGTTTCATGTCGTGGATGTCGGTGCAGGTCCCGAACCATTTATCGATTGTGCCAACCTCGTTGTAAATGGGACGACCTTGAATCAGCCACCAGCGGTAAACCCCGTCGGCGCGACGCAGCCTGCATTCCAGCGAATAATGGCCCGGGTTGTTGACCGCAGTTTGCCAGGTATCCCATGCAGCCATTTTTTCTTCCGGATGAAATGGCGTATTCCAGCCATGGCCATAACTTTCTTCCAGTGTCAGCCCCGTGTACTTGACCCACTGCTGATTGCAGTAGATATTCCAGCCATCGGCGCGCGTGATCCAGACAATATGCGGCATCGATTCGGCAAGAAAGCGAAATTCCCTTTCGTTTGCGAGCAGTCTTTTCTCGAGTCGCTTGCGCTCGGTGATGTCCTGCAACAGTCCGGCTATACGAATCACACGACCATCGGTATCACGTTCCGGATAAGCCTTGATGTAGCAGGGGCGCTGTTCTCCGTCGGGCCGCACGGTCATCAGTTCGAGTTCGTAGGGAGTGCCGTCGGACACAGCCTTGCTGACTGCAGCAAAGAGCCGCTGGGTGGACTCTGGCGTATACAACGCTTCCTGTCCTTCCAGGTTTGGAATGCCATGTGCAGGATTGCGGCCAAATATCCGATACATCTCTGGTGACCAGGTCACGACGTTGGCGTCGACGTCCCACTCAAAGCTGGCCAGGTGCGCCATGCTTTCGGTGCGTTCCATCATGATCTGCAACCGCTCTACAGATTTCCAGCTTTGGCCCTGGTCACGTGCATCACCGGACATGCGCATCCTCTCGTTATGAATACAGTTCTGGTCTTACTCGGAAAATCGTTATTTTTAGTCGTGCATGGACTGCAATAGTGTTTCGCGTTCAGCTGGTCCGCATCCAACGCCGCCTTACCTTTGGATGAGGAGTGCTCGCATTGCTGAAAGAATACTATAGACAGATCATGCAAAGTTGAAAATCTGAATCTGACCGTGAGTATAGATAAATTGGATGGGATTTCAGCCAGGACCATACACTATTTTTATTCGTGCCAAATTGATACCAAAGACTGACCAGGCAAATGTTTCAATGATGCAATTAATTGCTGGTAGTTGCTTTCCGATTGAACTACCATGACCAATCGCAAACTATTTTTTACAGTCGGCCAGGTTTATGAATCAGATTCAGTCTTTAATGTATTTAATGATCATGATTATTCCGGTGTTTATCGGAATAACACTGCTGATTGTCTGGCGCCATGACACCACCCAAAAATTTGTACGCGATTTTGCCCTGTCGAATTTTGCGTTTGCTGTGGTGATTCTGAGCTTTGATCTGTACCTGAAAAAAGTAGAGCCCTACAGCCGTGTCGCGTTTTGGACCGCGGTATTGGGTGCCATTCTGAATATTCTTTATCTGGTGTCTTCGATCACCCGTCTGGCAGGTGTACCGTTCAAACGCTATCAAAACTTCGCTTTTTCCATTTTATTATTTATTGCCATTGGCTATTCACAGGCCGTCCACACGCTGGGGGTCTTCGGTGTGATCAGCATGTCTATCCAAACCGGCCTTGGACTGGCCGCCATTTTCTGGTTCCGGAATAAAGACAATGTCAGGCGCAGTCTTGGACCGCTATTAATTTTATTGGGGTGTTCCAATCTGATTATTCTGTCGGGCGGTGACAAAGTGATGCACCTTCAGGGTTTTCTTGCGGCTATTCTGCGCGCGGTGATTGGCTTCCTGTTTTTATATTCCGCATTGAACAGGACCAGAAGAGATATCGGTAAATCAATGGACCGCTTCAGAATGATGACTGAACAGTCTCCTCAGGGCGTACTCGTCTTTGATTATCCGAAAGTCGTGTATTCAAACGAGGCTGCTCAAAAGTTATATGGACACACCAGCACTGCGCAGCTCAACGAAGCGTATCAGCGCAGGGAAGGAAGTTCTGCTGACAACGACGAATTCCGCTATTGGCATCACCAGTTACACCAGCATCAACTGGATATTGCAACCTGGGGCGGCCGACGTACCCGCTTTGACGGCAAATCTCTGAGCCTGACGTTTACCGCCTGGCGCATCGAATGGGACGGCGCGCCAGCCACGCAGGTTTTAATTACCGATGATACTGAACTGATCGAATCTGCCATCGCCCTGCATCACAAGGAAACCCATGATGAATTGACCGGCCTGCCGAACCGGCGTGTTCTGATTGCGCATCTGAACAAGTATTGCTATACGGATGAAAACCATTTTTCATGCATGCTGACCATTTTGAATATCAACCGCTTCAAATTGTTCAATCAGGGCAAAGGGCATGCCATCGGTGATCAGGTATTGATTGAATTTGCCCGGAAACTGACAGAGGGTGTCGGCGCCAAAACCGAAGTCATGCGGTTGGGTGGCGACGAGTTTGGACTGGTCAGTATTAACCTCAGAGAAATTGACGCGTTAAATGCAAAACTGGATGCCATCTGCAAAGAGCCGATCAAAGTTGGAGAGCGTGACTTTTTTATCAATGTCGCCATCGGGCAGGCCATCTATCCCCTGAATGCACTGAATGCCGACGGGTTGTTGCGCGCGGCAAATGCAGCCATGCATCAGGCCAAACAGATTCCCGGTACATCGCTGGTGCTGGCTGAAGCCCGTTTTGAGGAATCGCTGACGCGGGCCATGGAGCAGGAACAGGCATTGAAAAGTGCAATTCTGAATCATGAAATCTGCCTGTACTATCAACCTAAAGTCGATGCACACACCCACAGGCTGGTCGGATTTGAAGCGTTGGCCAGATGGATCAGACCCGGAGTCGGGATTGTAAGTCCGGTTGAATTTATTGCAGTTGCGGAAAAAACGGCACTGATTTCCGATCTGGGCACCATGCTGCTGGCCGATGCCTGTCGCCAGATTGCCGCATGGACAGCCGAATACGGTGACTGCGTTCCGGTGGCGGTCAATGTGTCGCCGATTCAGTTGCTGAATGCGAATTTTGTGCAGATGATCAGTGAATTGATTCAGGCGCATGGTATTCCGGCCCGTTTGCTGACGCTGGAAATTACCGAGAGTGCCGCGATAAACGACATGGTGCAAACCCAGAATCAGATTCAAAATTTGCTTCAGTTGGGTATCAAGGTCGCGATGGATGATTTTGGAACTGGATATTCATCGCTGAGCATGCTCAGGCAATTGCCGCTGCAGACGTTGAAAATTGACCGGGCTCTGATAGATCCGCTTCCTGCACCCGACGCCATGGCAGTCGTGACCTCGATATGCCAGATTGCCAAAGCGCTTGACATGCAGGTCGTTGCAGAGGGCATTGAAACGGAATTGCATGCCGACGCTGCCAAGAGTGCCGGTTGTCATGAACTGCAGGGCTATCTGTTTGCCAGACCGATGACCCATCAGGATGCCGGGCGCTGGCTTTTACACTGAGATTGCCAATTTTGCCAAAACACGCGAGAATGCGGATTCTGCGGGTGTAGCTCAATGGCAGAGCAGAAGCTTCCCAAGCTTACGATGAGGGTTCGATTCCCTTCACCCGCTCCAGTTTGCCGGTGGCATGCGGCGCCGGCAGGCGCACACTCCCACACTCCCACACTCCTTTAATCCCGGCAATTCCAGCGATGATGCTGGGATTTCATCCCAGCCTGCGCACTTATCGGCTAAAATTCGCATTCAAGCAATATATTTTATTTTCCGAAAAGTCCCTGTATGCCATCGAATAAAACTGATTCGGAACACGCCTCCGACATGCCCGACCAGAACCAGTCAGCCACCACAAAGCCCATGTTTTATGATCCGAGCGAACACCGGATTCGCAGCTTTGTCACGCGTGCCGGTCGGGTTTCCTCGGGGCAGGCGCGTGCGCTTGAAGCGCTTTCCGGGCAATTCTGCATTCCGTATCAGAAAAACGTCCTGGATATTGGGGCCGCCTTTGGCCGCACTGCGCCGACCATTTTTGAAATCGGTTTTGGCATGGGTGAAACCAGTGCCACGATTTCGGCCAGCAGGCCGGACAATAATTTTATCGGCGTCGAAGTGCATACGCCAGGTGTGGGCAGTCTGCTCAAACTGATCGGTGAGCAGCACCTGAACAACCAGCGCATCATTCAGCATGATGCCTATGAAGTCCTGACGCACATGATTCGGCCTGAGTCGCTCGACGGTGTCCATGTCTTTTTTCCCGATCCCTGGCACAAGGCGCGTCACAACAAGCGTCGTCTGATTCAGGGACCCATGGTGCAGCTGATTACGTCGCGCCTGAAACCGGGCGCTTACCTGCATTGCGCAACCGACTGGGAAGAATACGCGCATCAGATGCTGGAAGTGCTGGGTGCTGAACCGGCGCTGCAAAACAGCGCTGACGGCTTTGCCGTTCGCCCGACTTATCGCCCCGTGACCAAATTTGAACATCGCGGCCTCAAACTCGGACATGGCGTCTGGGATGTGGTGTTCCTGAAAAAATAAAAATCAATGAAATATCCTGCGCTGCTGTCGTTTGCCGAAATTGTTGATCAGCTCGCGCTGTTCGATCAGATCATCGACGTGCGCAGTCCTGCCGAATTCGCGCTCGATCATATTCCGGGTGCGATCAACTGTCCGGTGCTGGATAACGAAGAACGGATTCGGGTCGGTACCATGTACAAGCAGGTCAATGCGTTCGAAGCCAAAAAAGTGGGCGCTGCGCTGGTGGCAAAAAATATTGCCGCGCACATTGAGCAGCAGTTTCTGGCGCACCCACGCGAATGGAAGCCGTTGATTTACTGCTGGCGCGGTGGCAATCGCAGCGGTTCCATGGCGCTGATACTGGCCAAAATCGGCTGGCCGGTGGTGCAGCTCGATGGCGGGTATAAAGCGTTTCGCCAGCACATCAATGACGAAATGCCAGCGCTCGTGAGTCGCTTTCGCTACCGTGTCATTTGCGGAACAACCGGCAGCGGCAAGAGCCGGTTATTGCAGGCGCTGCACGCCAGTGGCGAGCAGGTACTTGATCTCGAACAGCTGGCGCTGCATCGCGGCTCGGTGCTGGGTGAAGTGCCGGGCGAGATGCAGCCGTCACAAAAATTCTTTGAAAGCGCGATCTGGAATACGCTGCGCCATTTTGATCCGGCGCAGGTGGTGTATGTGGAATCGGAGAGCAAAAAAGTCGGCAACCTGCGTGTCCCTGCTGCGCTCATTGACTGCATACGGGATGCCGAATGCGTCCATCTGCAGGCCTCGGTCGACTTGCGGGTGGCATTGCTGATGCACGAGTATGTTTATTTTGTCGAGCAGCCGCTCGAGCTGATGAAGCGGCTGCATTATCTGACTGCACTGCATGGCAAAGAAAAAATCCGCCACTGGCAGGAACTGGCGGATCAGAACAGTCTGGAGCCGCTGGTGCGCGAATTGCTGGAGCAACATTACGATCCGGCCTATCTGCGTTCAATCGGAAGAAATTTTCCGCAGCTGGATGTCGCGCCGGTGCTGCAGTTGCGCGGTATTACTGACCAGGATTTTTTGCATCTGGCACGGGAACTGACGGCTTAGCTGGGGGAAGATCATCTTCCAGAAAAATCCGGTTGGCTTCCTCATCCAGAGAGTCAAACTGCTGATTGTTGAGCGCCCACCAGAATATGGCGCCAATGACGAACACCAGAACGATGCTCACAGGGATGAGTAAATAAAGAATTTCCACAGGGTCTTCTAAGCCTTTTTGGTAATCAGCAGGCGCAGCGAATTGCATACCACGATCAGGGAACTGAGCGACATGCCGATTGCAGCATGCCACGGTTGGATAGTGCCAGTCATGGCGGCCGGAATGGCCAGCAGATTATAACCGACTGCCCAGGCCAGATTTTCCTTGATCAGACGCAGCGAACGCTGGCACATCTGTATGGCAAACGCCAGATCCGGCAACCGGTTGGACAGCAGCAGCACATCGCTGCGTGCCTGAGTAATCGGTGCTCCCTGACCCATCGCAATCGAGACATCGGCAATCGACAGGCCGGGTCCGTCATTCATACCATCGCCGATCATCGCCACTTTCGCACCGTTTTTCTGCATCGCGGCAATCGCCTGATATTTTTCCTGCGGGCTCATATTGCCGCGCGCATCATCAAGCTGCAGTTGCGTGGCAATGTGCTGCACCACGCTTTGACTGTCACCCGACAGGATATGCAGCTGTTTGCCCATGGCTTTCAACTGTTGAGTCATCTGCAGTGCATCGGCGCGCAGGACATCATTCAACGCGAACAGGGCGATTACGCCGTTGATATCGCCAAACGCACACACACTGGCATCGGCGAATTCTGCCGGCAACGTTTCCAGATGGATCGCAGCCGGGCACAGTTCCTGCACAAACGACAGCCGGCCCAGGCGATAGATTTTATCTGCATGACTGGCTTGCAGACCCTGTCCTGCCACTTCACGAAGGTCGCTGCAGTGGATTTCACTGTCTCCGAGCGCGCTGGCCAGTGCCTTCGATACCGGATGCAGCGACTGGGCGGCCATGGCCGCACACGGTGCCAGATCCTGCTCGCGCCAGATCCTGCGGGCACAGACGTTGAGTTTGCCTTCGGTGAGCGTGCCGGTCTTGTCAAACACGATATGCCCGGCGCGCGCCAGACCTTCGATGGCCGAACCCTTGGCCACCAGCACGCCGCGTTTGGCCAGCAGACCGATTACTGCAGACATGACGCCCGGTGTGGCCAGTGACAGGGCACAGGGGCAGGTCACGACCAGTACGGTGATGGCAATCCAGATCGCGCGGTCCGGCTCGATCTGAGCCCAGACCACACCGGTGAGAACGGACAGCAGCATGATGATGGTCAGGAACTGGCTGGCATGCCGGTCAGCCAGCGCGACCAGCGGCGGCTTTTCGTTGCTGGCCGACTCCATCATGCGAATCAGATGCGCAAACCGGGTAGCGTCTGCCACCTGCTGGGCACGCATGGTGAGTGCACTGCTGATATTGATTGCGCCACCGATCAAAGTGGATCCAACCTGTTTGGCCTGCGGCCTGGATTCGCCGCTCATCCAGGATTCATCGCATTCACTGCTGCCTTCGACGACAACGCCATCGGCAGGAATCTGCGCACCGGGAGCAATCAGCACGCAGTCACCGACCTGCAACTGTTGTGCCTCGATCTGGACTGCAGTGCGACTGGCCGGATAGTCCGGCAGCAATTGGGCGAAGCTGGGCGTCAACTGGGTCAGACTGCGCAGCGCGGCAGTGCTTTTTTCGTGAACGCGCTGTTCAACCATGCGACCTGCCAGCAGCAGACAGACAAACATGATCATCGAATCAAAATAGACATGACCGCCATTGAATGTGGCCCAGGTGCTCATAAAAAAGGTGGCCAGTATGCCGGTGGAAACCGGTACATCCATGCCGATGTGGCGATTTTTTATGTCACGCCAGGCCGATCTGAAAAACGGCATGGAAGAAAACAGCAGCACCGGAATCGCCAGCGCAAAACAGGCCAGCTTGAGCAGGTGGTCGATGTCGGGAGTGAGATCGCCGCCGGCCTCCGGGTGCGGTTGCAAATAGGAAGGGAAGGCATACATCATGACCTGCATCATCGCGAACGCCGCCACGAACAGGCGCCAGATTTCGGCTTTCTGCTTCTTGACCAGAAGCTGCTGGTCGCCTTCGGGCAGGGCGCCGTAGCCGAGGTCCTGCACCGCATCGATAATTTTATGCAGGGTGATGGTGTCGGGCTGCCAGCTGACATCAACCCGGTGTCCTGCATAATTCATGCTGACTTTGCTGACTCCTTTGAGCTGTTTCAGGCGAAACTCGATCAACTGTGCGCAGGCGGCACAGCGCATGCCGTTCAGGCTGATCTTTTCGCTTTGGAACTCGGCGCTGATTTCAGGTGACAGGTCAGTTGAATTCATTTGGAAAATTCAAGGGTACTGCTTTTTTCAGCCACATAATCACTGGTCAGCCCGTTGGCGTCCACCAGCATCAGCACGGCTTCGCAGCCATGGCAGCACAGATCGCGCTGCGCGCCGTCAAATTGCATTTTAACCACGCTCTTGACGGCCACACGCTCGCCGCAATGGTAGCAGGCGAGCGATTCAGGGCGAGTGAATAATTTAAAATTAAACAAGTTGATCTGACTCTGGCATGGATAAATGGGGGGGGTATTGCCGGATAATAGCAGAACTGCATCAGGCGGCATTGATCTAACGTAAAGCGCAAAAGAAAAAGCGGTGGCATTGCACCACCGCTTTTTATACTGCATTTGTTCAACTTCAATTCCACTACCGGTAATATGGCGAGAAATCCGAGATTTCTCAATCCTGCATCAATTAAGACAGGTAAATTTTTTAAATAGAATTCATAAAGAGCATCTGCAACTGGTTTACAACTGAAGCAATCAACTTAAAAAACCAACTCAAACTACAACGACCAGAATACAGATTTGATTGGGTAATATATAAGGAGCTGTTTGAATAATGACCCCCTTCTCGTTGTTTGACCTGAGTTTCAATATAGTCCACCGGAGGGCGTCAGTTCAAGACAATAAAAACTATTGACAGGGCAGGTGTTTTTGAAAAATCTATCAGACAGATTGATTAAAAATCGGTATCAGGTCTCTACCGGTTTGACGTAATTGTCCGGTTGCCAGAATATCCGGCTTTCCTTCTCAATCACCTTGATCGGCCGCAATCTTCCACCGCGACATGGACCTCCGCTGCAATGACCTGTATCTGGTTCGTAAATTGCGCCATGTGTTGAACACATCAGATACAGACCGCTGCCTTCAAAAAATTCCCCAGGGTTCCAGTCAAGTTCTATCGGTACATGAGCGCAGCGGTTCAGATAACCGTGCACCACACCACCGTACCTGATTACAAATCCGGTTGTCAATTCATCACCGGCGGCGACGGGAAAACGAATTCCCTTGCCTCCTTCGACAACTTCTTCTGCAGGACAGATCAGGATATCCATGTCAGGCATTGTCGTTGAGCCATTGATGCAGGCTGGTGATGCTGTCGGCGATGTAGACCGGATTCAGTTCCTGCAATGTTTTGTGTTCATGCGCGCCATAATTGACACCGATTGCTTCGGCGCCAGCGTTGGACGCCATCAGCAGGTCATGGGTGGTGTCACCGATCATCACGGTGCGCCGCATGTCCTGTCCGAGTTCGCGCGTGAGTTCCTGCAGCATGGCCGGATGTGGTTTGGAAAAGGTTTCATCGGCGCAGCGTGTGGCATCAAACAGGGTCAGCAATTTGCTGGCGTTCAATGCCCGGTTGAGCCCGACCCGGCTTTTTCCAGTGGCCACGGCCAGAAAATATCCCTGTTGCGACAGGTCGCCCAGCATGTCATGCACGCCGTCAAACAACACCAGATCATTGTCCTGGTTGAAGTAATGGTGCCGGTAGCGCTCAATAATTTTTGGATAAAACTGGGGGTCGACATCCGGCATGGCGGCTTTCATGGCGTCGAGCATGCCCAGTCCGATGACGTGGGATGCATTCTTGACACTGGGCACCGGCAGGCCCAGATCACGCGCGGCAGACTGGATGCAGCCGATGATGGTTTTGGTGCTGTCCATCAGGGTGCCATCCCAGTCAAAGACAATGAAGTCATATTTTCTTTTGGCCATAGATAACTATCTTCCCGTTGAATTTTATTATTTTGGCAGACTGTTTAAAAATTGTTCGCACTCTTTCGGCAGGGCGGCATTGATCGTCATGGGTTGCCCGGTGTCCGGATGCGTAAACGTAATCTGGTGTGCATGCAAAAACATTCTTTTTAAAGCAATCCGTGTGCCCTGGGCTTTTTGCAATTCGCGATTGAGTGCGAAGTCACCGTATTTGTCGTCGCCGGCCATGGCGTACCCACTGGCCGACAGATGCACCCGGATCTGATGCGTGCGTCCGGTTTTGAGCTCCGCTTCCAGCAAAGTGAATTCGCCATAACGGCGCAGCAGCGTGAAGACGGTATGGCTGGCCATGCCGTCAGCCTGAACCCGCACCCGGCGTTCGCCATCGGCTGCAGTATATTTATGCAGGGGTAATTTGATATGCTGCCGCTGGTTTTTCCATTCTCCCTTGATCAGGGTCAGATAGCGCTTGTCGGTCAGGCCGTCGCGCATCTGCTCATGCAAATTCGTCAACGCCGAGCGCTTCTTGGCCAGCATTAAAATGCCGGAAGTTTCACGATCCAGCCGATGCACAAGTTCCAGAAATTTGGCATCGGGTCGTGAAGCACGCAACTGTTCAATAACACCATAAGACACACCAGAGCCGCCATGCACCGCCACGCCGCTCGGTTTATCGATGATGAGCAAATGGGCGTCTTCATGCAAAATTGAAAACTCCGTTTTTGGTGCGTTATTTGGTTTCGATTCAGCCATACGCACCGGAGGGATGCGAACTGCGTCGCCGATCTGCAATCGGTAAAGCTGATCGATGCGTCCCTTGTTGACCCGGACCTGGCCGGATCGCAGAATCTGGTAAACGTGACTTTTTGGTACGCCTTTGCAGATCTTCAGCAAAAAATTGTCGATACGCTGACCTGCATCTTCCTCGGAAATGACCAGCATTTGTACCTGAGCGGCACTCGATGAAGGGGCTTGATCCCGCTTGGAAGCTTTGTTTTCGGTTGGGTTGCTATTAATTTTCGCTAAGTCCTTCATTTTGAATATATAATTGGCGCTCAATTTATTTTAAATTGGTTGTGTAGAGATAAAAGAAGACATTCTACACAGTGGCGCGTCAGTCAGCCTCGCCTATTTGCAAATTTGACTGAAAAGATGTGTGCGTACCTGCCCGGTGCATAAATGATTGCTCAGGGCGTGGCTTAGTTTAGTTATCTGTAGTTGTGAATTTAAGAATTTTTTGACGGACAGCAGTTACTCAGTTTGGGTATGCTTTCCGGTTGATGAATTGAAGAGTTATCGATTTTTACAGGCTGTGCAGCGCAAGTGTTCAATTCGACACTATTAATAAGTAACTAGAATTGATCGCCTGCGTGAATTCCCGCAATGATGCCAACCCGGCGTTTCATGGCAGCGAATGATTTATTGACACGCTTTTTAAGTTGCGCATTGCCTGGTGGTGCGAATATTTTCGCAGTAGATCAAGCTGAATTCTTAAGTGGATTCGCTTCCCGTCTATCTAACCCAGAGACATGTGCACTCGGTAATGCTTCAAGTCCTGTGGCCTGGCGCTTTTTGCGCAAGCCGTGGAGTTTTCGTCAACTTGTTTTGTCAATCCGCTTCGGCAATTCTTTCCTTCAATACTACTCCACGCATACCCATGTAAAAAATGGCGCTGATCGTATGGTCATCGCGCCGCAGATATGACCGAAATGGTCATGGAGTATTTAAATGAAACGAATGTTATTTAATGCCACGCAACAGGAAGAATTGCGTGTGGCAATTGTAGATGGTCAAAAACTCATCGATATCGATATCGAAACCGCCGGTCGTGAATTACGTAAATCCAATATTTATAAAGGCGTCATCACTCGTATCGAACCGTCCCTGGAAGCCTGCTTCGTCAATTATGGTGAAGACCGTCATGGTTTCCTGCCGTTCAAGGAAGTCGCACGTACCTATTTCAAAGAAGGCGCAGATCCCCGCAATGCCTCAATCAAGGAAGCATTGCGCGAAGGCCAGGAAATTATGGTCCAGGTTGAAAAAGAAGAACGCGGCAACAAGGGCGCGGCCTTAACTTCTTTTGTTTCCCTGGCTGGTCGCTATCTGGTTCTGATGCCGAACAATCCGCGTGGTGGTGGTGTTTCCCGCCGTGTTGAAGGTGAAGATCGTCAGGAACTGCGCGACACCATGGATAAACTGGATCTGCCGTCAGGCATGTCCGTCATTGCCCGCACCGCCGGTATCGGCCGCAATGTCGATGAACTGCAATGGGATCTGAATTACCTGATGCAACTCTGGCGTGCCATTGAAGGCGCCAACAAGTCGGCTTCCGGCGCGTTCCTGATTTATCAGGAATCTTCCCTCGTGATTCGTGCCATCCGTGATTATTTCCAGCCCGATATCGGTGAGATCCTGATCGATACGGACGATATTTACGAACAGGCTCAGCAGTTCATGAGCCACGTCATGCCCGATATGGTGCATCGCGTAAAACGTTACAGTGACGATGTGCCGCTGTTCTCGCGTTTCCAGATCGAGCATCAGATTGAAACAGCCTATTCCCGTACCGTGCCTCTGCCATCTGGCGGCGCGATCGTGATCGATCATACTGAAGCCCTGGTTTCAGTGGACGTCAATTCGGCGCGTGCCACACGGGGTTCGGATATTGAAGCAACTGCCTTCAATACCAACTGTGAAGCGGCCGAAGAAGTGGCACGCCAACTGCGCCTGCGCGATCTGGGTGGTTTGATCGTGATCGATTTTATCGACATGGAAAACGCCAAGAACCAGCGCGAAGTTGAAACCCGCCTCAAAGATGCCCTGCGCTACGACCGTGCACGGGTCCAGATGGGGAAAATTTCCCGTTTTGGCCTGATGGAACTGTCGCGTCAGCGTATGCGTCCTTCGCTGTCCGAGGGCAGTCATGTGACCTGTCCACGCTGTAACGGCACCGGCCATATTCGTGATACTGAATCATCCGCTCTGCAGGTTCTGCGCATTATTCAGGAAGAGGCGATGAAAGAAAATTCCGCTGCGATTCATGTACAGGTACCGGTCGATGTTGCCGCTTTCCTGCTCAATGAAAAACGCGGTGAGATTCTGAAAATTGAAACCCGTCACCGTGTGACGGCGATCCTGATCCCGAACAAGCATCTGGAAACGCCGCATTACAAACTGGACCGTCTGAAATCGGATGATCCGCGTCTGGAAGAAACCCACGCCAGTTACGCCATGGCCGAACAGGTTGACACCGATATCGGTTACAGCAAGGGCAGCAAGGAAGAGGCCAAGCCACGTCAGGAAGCAATGGTAAAAAGTATTACCCCTGATACGGCGCCGATCATTGAGCGTCCTGCCGTTGTTGAAGTCAAACCGGCAGTGGCACAACCAGTCAAACCGGCAGCGACCGGATTCTTTGCACGGTTCGTTGGCTGGCTGACCGGTTCTGCTGCCGAGGAAGCTGCAGTCCCGGCTGTGGTTGTTCCTGCCAAAACAGAACGCGAAGCACGCGGCAATAATGATCGCAATCGCAATCGTAACCGCAGCCGTAATGGCCGTGGTACTGGCACTGGTCGCGACAGTGAAGAGCGCGCCCCGGCAACTGCTGCTGCACCTGCGGCAGTCAAACAGGCCAAACCTGTCATTACTGATGCGCCCAATGCCGATGCTGCCCAGCGTGCTGCCAAAGGTCCGCGTCCACCACGTGCTGAACGTGAATCGCAGGAAGCACGTCGTGAACGTCAGCAGAAGGAACGTGAAGAACGGGCTGCCAAAAAAGCGGCTGCTGAAGCTGCCGGTGGTGTAACTGCTCAGGAAACAATGGATCAGGTCAAAGTGCCGGTCACTGAAGAGCTGTTCGAGTCGGAAGAAAAACTCGATCAGGTTGCCACAGTTGACAGTACTGCCGAGGGTGATGAGCCGCGTCGTCGTCGTCGTCGTGGTGGTCGCAACCGTAATCGTCGCGATCGTGAAGGTGGTGAAACTGGTGCCGGTGACGCAGTCGCGCGTGACAGCTCGGAAGATTTTGTTCCGGTTGCCGATATCGCGCATGCCGAACAGTCATTGGCCACCGAATCAGTGGTTGAATCTGTCAGCGTGGCGTCACAAACTGTTTTGCACGACGCTGCGTGGGCACCTGTCGCTGCAGCAGAACCGCCAGTCATGATTGAACAGCCGGCAGTTGCAGCAACGCCTGTACCAACCCAGGTTGAACTGACGTTTGAGCCGATTGCCGAATCTGTTTCTGCACCAGTTGCCGTTGCTGAAACCGTGACCGAACCAGAAGCCCAACCAGCAGTGTCGACTGAAGTTGTAATCAATGAAGTCGCTGCCGAGGAAAAACCTGTGCAGGTGGTTGAACCTGTTGCGCAACCAGTCGTACACGCTGCAGCACCGGTACCGGTACCTGCGGCGCCGGCGGCACCAGTAACGCGTGTAGAAGATCTGAACGATATGCTCAAATCAGCGGGGCTGGTTCTGGCAGCAACCGATCCCGACAAGGTACGTCAGGCGCAAACTTACGCAACACCAGTGGCGGAAGTGCGCGCACCACGGGTGCGCAAACCGGCAGTCGAAATACCGTCCGAGCCACTGCAACTGGTTCAGACCAAACAGCCACCGCAATAAGAGTTTGGTGTATTGAAAAAAACGGGCCCGGTTTTGAATCGGGCCCGTTTTTTTATTGGATGAGTTGATCTGCTGCGGCGATGACCTGTGCAACGTCGGGCGGGGAACCCTGGTCCCCCAGATTGATAATGCTGTCGGACCAGTTCCCTTCAGTTTTCCAGCGCGGCGAGGCTGAATAAATTTCCACCGTTGGCGTGCCATAGGCCGCGGCGATATGCGTCAGTCCGGTATCGACACCAACTGCCAGCGCGGCGCGCTGTGCGAGTGTAATGGCTTCCATCATGCTGAGTTTTGGCAAGACGGTGGCGCCTGGAATGTGCGCAGCCAGCTGCTCGGCTTCGAGATGTTCATGACTGTTACCCCAGGCCAGCAATGCCGGATAACCACGTTGCTGCAGATGTTTGCCCAACGTGATCCAGTCATGGGCCGGCCATTTTTTTGCAGCACCGGCAGTGCCGTGAAAAAACACCGCATATCTGGTGTCGGGCAACCAGTCATAACCGGCAGGATCCGGTGCAATCAGTCCAAAATCTGGTGCGACCTGTTCCAGATCTTCACTGTAACCCAAAGCCCGTGCCGCAACCAGCCGGCCGCGCAAAACCGCGTGGGTATGAATGCCAACCGGCACACTGAGCGTATGAAAAATCCGTGACACCGCTTCATAGCCCGACCCCTCGGTACCGTTGGCCAGTCCGACTTTGGCAGCACCGTGCGCCAGGGCCATGATGATGCCAGTCTTGGTCAAACCCTGGGTATCCAGAATCACGTCATACGTTTCTGCCCGCAGCAATTTTTTGAATGCCGCGATTTCGCCGCGTACTGCTTTTGAGAATAATTTTTTGCGCCAGCGCCGCAGGGCAAACGGAATGATTTTTCGTACGCGCGGATTGAGTCGGACCAGATCGACAAACGCTTCTTCAACCACCCAGTCGATCTGTGCATCCGGAAAATGCCGCACGATGTCCGCCACGATCGGCATATTGTGCAGCACATCGCCCATCGAAGAAACGCGTATGAGCAATATCTTCATTTAGAACGGCAGTTGCGCATCAGGTTTGACGGCCAGAATTGCGCGCTTGAATGCAGACTGGATTGTCGCCAGCGCTGCCGGCGTCTCGGCTTCGAACCGCATCACGATGACCGGTGTGGTGTTGGAGGAGCGCGCCAGACCGAAGCCGTCCGGGTATTCGACGCGTAATCCATCGATGTTGATGATCTGAGTGGCATTGGCAAAATGCATCCTGATCTGATCGGGATCCTGCATCTGTGCAATCAGGGAAAAATTTTCTCCTTCATTTAATGTCAGCTGCAATTCCGGCGTTGAACTGGACTGGGGCAGGGCATTCAGTACCGCGGATGGATCGGCCACGCGCGACATCAGTTCCAGCAATCGCGCTCCGGCGTACATGCCATCGTCAAAGCCATACCAGCGGTCTTTGAAAAAGATATGCCCGCTCATTTCACCGCCCAGTGGCGCACCGGTTTCGCGCATTTTGGCTTTGACCAGCGAATGACCGGTTTTCCACATCAGCGGCTGACCGCCTCGCGCCGTGACCCATTTTGCAATGTGACGCGTGCATTTGACGTCGTACAGAATCTGCGCACCCGGATGTCGGGTCAAAACGTCTTCGGCAAACAGCATGAGCTGGCGGTCCGGATAAATAATCTGCCCGTCTTTGGTAACGACACCCAGCCGGTCGCCATCGCCGTCAAATGCCAGTCCGAGTTCGGCATCGCTTGCCTTGACCCTTGCAATCAGATCCTGCAGGTTTTCAGCGTGGGCCGGGTCGGGATGATGGTTGGGGAAAGTGCCGTCCACCTCACAAAACAGTTCTTCTACCTGACAGCCCAGGTCGCGATACAGTTCGCCGGCAAACGCCCCGGCAACACCATTGCCGCAATCGATGACGATTTTCATGCCACGTTCCAGCCTGATGCCGGAGATAATCCGTTTCAGATAGGCCGCACGGATGTTGTGCTGCTGGTATTGACCGGCACCGCTGGCAAAGTTTTGTGATGCGATCATGTCGTACAGAGCCAGAATCGCGTCGCCATAAATGGCTTCACCGGCCAGTACCATTTTGAAGCCGTTGTAATCCGGCGGGTTGTGGCTGCCGGTGACCATGATGCCTGATCTGGCTTCCAGTATGTGGGTGGCAAAATACACCAGCGGTGTGGCAACCACGCCCAGATCAATCACATTCACTCCGCTGGCCTGCAGCCCTTTGGCCAGCGAGGCACTTAATTCCGGTCCTGACAGGCGGCCATCACGTCCAATGACCACATTCACTTCACCTTTGCCCAAAACGGCCGTACCAAAGGCTTGTCCGAGTTGATAGGCAACCTTGGTGTCCAGCGTTTTACCAACTACACCGCGGATGTCATAAGCTTTGAAAATGGATCTGGATATGGAATTCATCATGTTCAATGGTTGAGAAGAAGTTGTTAGTGTAGCTGTTTTGGGATTGCGGCGAAAAGGGCAGAAAGCGAAAATGCCCCGTTTAAGGGCTCGGTATGTGGTTTTGCCGGTCAGACTGTCCAGTTGCCATCGACGTATATATTTTCATCATCCAGAAATACCGCATGTGTGGCGGCGAAGACATCGACGTGGTAGCGCACTTTGGCGCGGCGGATTTGTGGCTTGTTGTATTGTCCGTGTTTCCCACCCAGCGAGAGGTGAATGCCGCACATGCGTTCATACGTGCCGATATCATTGACAATGCGCTCGGCGCTGAATGCACGGTTCATGCCGAAGCCCAGTTCGCGCAGCCAGATCTCTCCTTCATCCTCACGAATCTGCTGCAGCACCAGGTCGAATTCAGGTGTGGAATTTTCGACGCCGCTGACCCGACCTTTTTCAATGATCAGAATAATCGGCTGCTCCGGTTTGTTGACTGTAAACGTGGTGTCGCCAAAGACGGCGATGCGCAACCTGCCATGAACTGCTTCCAGATCGAGCGCTTCGGTAAACACTTCGCCGATCGGAAATTGTCCGCCGATATTGTTCATTCCGGTGTAGTCGCCGATATTCAGTTTGGCCGGTTCAAAAGGACTGTCAAAAAACAGCTGGGCGCCTGGGCCGCTGTCTATTACGCCGCGACTGGCCTGATCAATGCGCTGTTTGAGCGCCGGACCGACCCTGCGGTAATAGCCGGGGTCATAAGCCAGCGAATCGATGTAACAGGGAATCTGCTCGTCGCTCATGCGTTCCAGATGCGGATGTTCGATGACTTTGAGTTGACGTTTGAATAATTCCACGCGAAGGCGAAACGCTTCAAGCCGAAAATTGGTCGATTGGATCAGCACGACGAGGTCTGATGGCTGTAAAGGTGCAAAGGCGGCCAGCACATATTCCGGAGTGACGGAGTCAAAATCGATAAATTCGGCATTGGGCAGCGTGCGCCGATAGGCCTCAGCAATGATTTTTGCTAATTTACAACGCTGGTCAACGACGACGATGGCCTTGTTTTGTTCAGTAAATTCAAAGGCAACAGTAACAATATTATGAATATGTAAAGCTGAATTGGAAATTAAATCGTTATAATCGGCGCTGTTTTGGGGCATAATAATTTTTTATAAATTCAATTGATTAATGGTTCAAGGTGTTTTGGGTTTGAATTCTGCATCGATGCATAAGAAACGTTACATTCCGAATCACTTAAAAATATTTTCTGAAGTCTGTCAACTTAAGTGCTGATCGCCGCGTTTTTAGTCGTACATCAAACAAAGAATCCTTGCCTGGAATAACACATCTACAGCGATGATTCCACTCGGAGAACGGAAAACATGATCTACGAAATTCAAATTCGCGGCACTGCAGGTACTCAAATGTCATCAGACAATCTGATCTGGATCGACAGTAATTTGCCAACAAGGTCTTTTGAAAAATGGCTGCTTGATCGCAATCTGTTGGCCAGTCATTCAGTCAGCACAGCCGAGGCTCCGGTGGTTCGCTGGAGTATCGTACAGACACAGCGCCCGGCGCACTTTGTTTTGAAAACCGAAGCTGCTGCGCTGGAACGACGTATCGCTGAATTGATCAATCCGCCTAAACGTGCAAAAAAAGCCGCACGCGTTCACGTTATGCCAAATTTTGCGATTCCTGCATTTTCGATGGCTGCCTGACATTCAAATGAAATCAGATTGGAAGTAAGCGGGGGGATTTGGATTCAAATCCCCCCCGTCTGTTTTCACAATTACTTTCCCCAGCTGTCTTTCAAAGTGGTAACCCGATTGAATACCGGCTTGCCTGCCGTGCTGTCGACCCGGTCTGCCACAAAATAGCCGTGCCGTTCAAACTGATATCGGTCGTCCGGCTGCGCTGACTCTATGCCTGCTTCCAGATAGGCAGTCACCACTTCCAGTGCATTCGGATTGAGCAGCGACATGAAGTCCTTGCCGCCGGCATCCGGATTGGCGTCCGTGAACAGTCGGTCATACAAACGGACTTCGGCAGCGATGGCGTGCCTGGCGCTGACCCAATGGACATTGCCCTTGACCTTGTAATTGGCGCTGCCTTCAGTCCCGCTTTTACTGTCCGGGAAATAATTGCAGTGCACGGCAATCACATTGCCGGCCGCATCTTTTTCGCAGCCGGTGCATTCAATCACATAACCGTAACGCAGTCGTACCTTATTGCCGGGGAACAGGCGAAAATAGCCTTTGCTTGGTGTTTCCATAAAGTCGTCGGCTTCGATCCATAATTCACGACTGATAAAAAATTCGCGGTTGCCACGTTCCGGGTGATGCGGATGGACTGGTGCGCTGCAGGCCACGCTGTCGTTTTCCGGGAAATTATCAATGATGAGTTTGAGCGGGCGAAGTACGGCGACTGAACGTGGTGCCTTGGGGTCGAGGTCTTCGCGCAGACAGGCTTCCAGCGTGCTGTAATCGATCCAGCCATCCGAGCGTGTTACGCCGATCCGTTCACAAAACAGCTGAATTGCTTCGGGTGTATAACCTCGTCGGCGGATGCCGACGATGGTGGGCATGCGCGGGTCATCCCAGCCGGTTACCGTGCCATTTTCCACCAGCTGACGCAACTTGCGTTTTGAGGTCACGACGTAGGTCAGGTTCAGACGTGCAAATTCGTATTGATGTGGAACCGGCTGTTGAAAGAAGCCACCTTCAGCGCAACGTTCAATGACCCAGTCATAAAATGGCCGGTGATCCTGAAACTCCAGCGTGCAGATCGAATGCGTGATTTGTTCAAGCGCGTCCGACAGCGGGTGGGTGTAATCGTACATCGGATAAATACACCAATCGTCACCGGTGCGGTGATGATGCGCGTGGCGAATGCGGTAAATTGCCGGGTCGCGCATGTTCATGTTGGGCGACGCCATCGCGTTTTCGCTGATTTTTGCGCGCAGGATATGGACTCCATCGGCGAACTCGCCAGCCTTCATGCGTCTGAACAGATCCAGTGATTCGGCTGCGGGACGGTCGCGAAACGGCGAATTTTTCCCCGGTTCGGCAAAGTTGCCGCGATTGGCGGCCATGTCTTCAGCGGACTGGCTGTCTACATAGGCATAACCGGCCTGGATCAGATATTCGGCCATGGAATACAGCTGGTCAAAATAATTGCTGGCATAGTACAGATGTTCCTGATCATCTTTGTGCCAGTCGAAACCGAGCCAGCGTACCGAATCGAGGATGGTGTCGACGTATTCCTGGTCTTCTTTTTCCGGATTGGTATCGTCAAAGCGCAGATGGCAGCGGCCGTTATAGTCACGCGCCAGACCGAAGTTCAGGCAGATCGATTTGGCATGACCAATATGCAGATAACCGTTGGGTTCGGGGGGGAAGCGTGTGATGACATTGGGAAGGCCGGCTCTGGTATGGGTGCCGGCGGCCAGATCGGACTCAATAATGGCGCGTAGAAAATTGGAAGTCGCTGGCGTGCTGGCTGCGGTGCTGGATTCGTTGCTCATGCTGGAGGCTGTCCCGACAAAACGTAAAGAAGCCACCATTTTACCGTAGGCTGGGATGAAATCCCAGCAATCACGCGTTGAAGCTGGGATTTTATCCCAGCCTACGCTACTTTAAATTGATCAATGCCAGAAATTCACTGCGCAAGGCCGAATTTTTCAGAAATGATCCGCGCATCACACTGTTGGTCATCTTGGTTTGCGCATCACGCACACCGCGCCAGTGCATGCAGAAATGATCGGCTTCCATGACGACTGCCAGACCATCCGGGTTGACTTTGTTCATCAGCACGTCTGTTATCTGGATGATGGCTTCTTCCTGTATCTGCGGGCGTGACATCACCCATTCGGCCAGCCGGGTATATTTGGACAGTCCGATCAGATTGGAATTTTTATTTGGCATCAGACCGATCCAGAGCCGACCCATGATGGGACAGAAATGATGGCTGCACGCACTGCGCACGGTAATCGGTCCGACTATCATCAGTTCATTGAGATGTTCAGCATTCGGGAATTCGGTGATGGCAGGGGAGGGAACATAGCGGCCATGGAAGACTTCATTCAGATACATTTTTGCAACCCGGCGCGCCGTACCCTGAGTATTGTGGTCGCTGACGCTGTCGATAACCAGGCTGTCGAGCACGCCCTGCATTTTTTCAGTGACTTCGTCGAGCAGCATCTCAAGTTCGCCCGGTTCGACAAATTCTGAAATATTGTCATTGGCGTGGAAACGGCGTTTGGCCTTGACCAGCCGGGTGCGTATCTGTTGTGATACCGGTGTCGCCTTGACCGTTTTTTGCTTAATCATTTTTTTATTGTCGGGCATGCTCAGTGACTCCGGGGATTTTTACAGGGTTGGTCATTCAATTGTGCGGCATTTTAGCCTGTATTGGCAGAATCTGTTTTTGAACCCTAAATAATTTTTTTATCGCGCAATTGTGTCAACTGCTGCTCCGAGTATCCCAGTAATTCATGCAGGATCTGATCGGTATGCTGTCCCAGCAGAGGCGGTGCCCTGTCATACTGAACCGGCGTGGCCGACATGCGCATCGGGCTGGCGACCAGTTTGACGCTGTCGGTGCTTGGATGCGCAAGTTCAATCGCACAGTTGCGTGCCTTGACCTGAGGATCATTGAATACTTCATCGAGCCTGTTGATCGGACCGCACGGCACTCCCGCATTTTCCAGTAATTCCAGCCATTGGGCCTTGGTTTTTTTTCTGACCATCTCGGCCAGTATCGGCACGAGCGTATCGCGCAATGCCACACGCTGCGGATTGGTTAAAAAGCGCGCATCGGTGGCCAGTTCCCCGCAGTCGCCAGCCTGGACGAACTTGCGGTACTGACCATCGTTGCCGGCCGCGACGATGATATGGCCGTCGGCGGTGGCAAAGGTCTGATAGGGCACGATGTTGGCATGGGCATTGCCCCAACGTTTTGGCGCTGTCCCGCTCGATAAATAATTGCTGCCCATATTGGCCAGCATCGCCACCTGCACATCCAGCAGCGCCATGTCGATATACTGACCTTCACCGCTGCGGTCGCGGTGCGTCAACGCTGCCAGTACGGCGATGGTGGCGTACATGCCGGTCATCAGATCCGCAATCGCGACACCGGCTTTTTGCGGACCGCCGCCTGGCAGATCGTCGCGTTCACCGGTGACTGACATCAGGCCTCCCATACCCTGGATGATGAAGTCGTATCCGGAGCGCGAGGCGTACGGGCCGGTCTGACCGAAGCCGGTAATCGAGCAGTAAACCAGATCCGGTTTCAGTGCTGACAGCGAGGCGTAATCCAGTCCGTATTTTTTCAGCTGATCGACCTTGTAATTTTCAATCACAACATCGGACTGCATCACCAGATGCCGGATTACCTGCTGTCCTTCAGGACTGGCAATGTCAACTGTGATCGAGCGTTTGCCGCGGTTGGCGGTCAGATAGTAAGCGGCTTCGGTGCTGTCGTTGCCGGCTGCATCTTTGGCATACGGCGGACCCCAGCTGCGCGTATCATCACCCACGCCGGGCCGTTCAACTTTAATGACATCGGCGCCCAAATCGGCTAAATTCTGTGTGCACCACGGGCCGGCGAGGACCCGGGTCAGGTCAAGTACGCGAATGTGAGATAAAGCAGCTGTCTGTCTGGAGTTTGTCATGCCGGGATCTGAGTTTGAATTAAATTTAAATTTTTTTGGCGGAATTTTATGTGGCCCTATCCGAGAATAATCGCCCACCGCGGAGGCGGTAGCTTAGCACCAGAAAACACGCTGGAGGCATTTCAGCGCGGATTTAATTGCGGATTTCGTGCCGTTGAGTTTGACGTAATGCTAACAAAAGACCAGATTCCGGTGGTGGTGCATGACGAACAGCTGGGCCGCACCGTCGGTGGCAATGGAAAGATTTGTGAGCTGACCGCAGTCGAACTTGTGCAGCTCGATGCCGGCAGTTGGTACGGATCAGACTATGCCGGTGCGCGCGTGCCGACCTTGACTCAGGTGTTGGATTTTTGTACCCGCCATGCGATCTGGATGAATATCGAAATCAAACCGGCAGCGGGTTTTGACGAAAACACAGGAAGAATCGTAGCTGAAGTAACGCGTGATTTTTATCAAAACACCAATTTCATTGAGCCGTTGTTTTCTTCCTTTTCCATGGATGCACTGGCCGCAGCACAACGATCTGCGCCACACATCGCACGCGGCACACTGTTCGACCAGATACCGGCAGACTGGTTGGTACAGGTGAAGCAACTGAACGCCGTTTCGTTGCATACCAATCAGCGCACTTTGAGCGCGGACATGGCCGATAAAATCAAACAGGCTGGTCTTGGACTGTGCTGCTATACCGTCAACGACCCGCTCAGAGCGCGCGAACTGCTGGCCATGGGTGTGGATGCACTGTTTACCGACAATTTGAAAATAATCGGTGCCGACTTTGTTTAAATACGGGTTAAATCAACCAACTTTAGTATAATCACCCACCGCTTATTTAACCCCAACTTAACCCTAACTTCCTCTGACCCGAACATGAAATCGTCTGAAATCCGCGAAAAATTCCTCAAATTCTTTGAATCCAAAGGCCACTCGATAGTGCGTTCGTCCAGCCTGGTACCAGGAAATGATCCCACTTTGTTGTTTACCAATTCGGGCATGGTGCAGTTCAAGGATGTGTTTCTCGGACAGGATCAGCGCAGTTACAGTCGCGCCACCACGGCGCAGCGCTGCGTGCGCGCCGGCGGCAAGCATAACGATCTGGAAAATGTCGGCTATACCGCCCGTCACCATACTTTTTTTGAAATGCTGGGTAATTTTTCATTCGGCGATTATTTCAAGCGCGATGCGATTCACTATGCATGGGAATTGCTGACCGGGGTGTACGGACTTCCGAAAGACAAACTGACCGTAACCGTGTACCAGTCGGACGATGAAGCCTATCAGATCTGGAATGAGGAAATCGGCGTGCCTGCTGAACGCATCATTCGTATCGGTGACAACAAGGGGGCGCCGTATGCGTCGGATAATTTCTGGCAGATGGCCGATACCGGACCGTGCGGACCGTGCACTGAAATATTTTATGATCATGGCGCTGACATCTGGGGTGGCCCGCCGGGTTCAGCGCAGGAAGATGGCGACCGTTTCATCGAAATCTGGAATCTGGTTTTCATGCAGTACAACAAGGATGAGCAGGGTGTTCTGCATCCGCTTCCGAAACCTTGCGTGGATACCGGGATGGGACTGGAACGTCTGGCGGCGGTGCTGCAGCACGTGCATTCCAACTATGAAATCGATGCGTTTCAAAGACTGATCAAGGCAGCCGCGCGCGAAACTGCCTGCGCTGATCTGACTCACAATTCACTCAAAGTCATTGCTGACCATATCCGTTGCGCGGCGTTTTTAATTGTTGACGGAATCATTCCCGGCAATGAAGGTCGCGGTTATGTGTTGCGCCGCATTACGCGCCGTGCACTGCGTCACGGCCACAAGCTGGGTCAGACCAAACCATTCTTTTATAAACTGGTCAATGATCTGGCCGAAGAAATGGGTCAGGCGTATCCGGAACTGATTCACAATACGGCCCGTGTTGCGCAGGTACTGCAACAGGAAGAAGAGCGTTTTGGCGAAACGCTGGAACATGGCATGAAAATTCTGGAAGCCGCTCTGCTTAAAGACAGTCAGCATCTCGATGGTCGCACTGCCTTTACACTGTATGACACCTTTGGTTTTCCGCTGGATCTGACTGCCGATATTTGCCGCGAACGCAAGGTCGAACTGGATCAGGCCGGCTTTGAAGCTGCGATGGAACATCAGAAACAGACTGCGCGTGCCGCCGGCAAATTTAAAATGCACGCCGGGATTGAATACACCGGCGCTAAAACTGACTTTGTCGGCTATGACGTGCTGGCTCAGGAATGCAAGGTTGTTGCACTGTACATCGATGGCAGTCCGGTTGGTGAAATCAGTGCCGGTCAATCCGGTCTGGTGGTGCTCGATACCACGCCGTTCTATGCTGAATCAGGCGGGCAGTGCGGTGATCGCGGTATTCTGTCTGAACAGGGCCTGGTGTTTGAAGTCGCCGATACAACCAAAATTCAACCCGATGTATTCGGACATCACGGGTTGCTCAAAGAAGGCACTGTGACGCTGGGCATGACCATCTTTGCTCATGTGGATCAGGCAGTGCGGGCCCAGACGGTGCGCAACCATTCGGCGACCCATCTGATGCACAAGGCACTGCGTGAAGTACTGGGTTCGCACGTGGCACAAAAAGGTTCGCTGGTCGACTTTGATAAAACCCGGTTTGATTTCAGCCACAACGCTGCGCTGAGCCCGGAAGAAATCCGTCAGGTTGAAGAAATCGTGAATCGCGAAATTCTGGCCAATCAGGCCACCCGGGCGCAGGTCATGGGCTTTGATGAGGCGGTCAAGCACGGCGCCATGGCGCTGTTCGGTGAGAAATACGGTGATCAGGTGCGGGTGCTGGATATCGGTACATCGCGCGAGCTGTGCGGTGGTACCCATGTAACACGCACCGGCGATATCGGCTTTTTCAAAATCGTATCCGAAGGCGGTATCGCAGCCGGCATAAGAAGGGTTGAAGCGGTAACCGGCGAAGTGGCCATGCATCTGGTGCAAAACCTGACTGCGCGGATTGGGCAGGCCGCCTCGTTGCTCAAAACCCAGCCAGATGATCTGGTGCAGCGCATCGTGCTGGTGCAGGAACAGTTCAAAGCGCTGGAAAAAGAAATCGGTGTACTGAAATCCAGGCTTGCAGCCAATCAGGGTAATGAACTTGCTGCCCAGGCCCTCGAAGTGCAGGGCGTCAGGATCGTATCGGCAATGCTGGATGGCGCGGATGCAACGACGTTGCGTGAAGTGACTGAAAAGCTCAAGGAAAGTTTGAAAACTGCCGTTATATTGTTGGCCTCGGTGCAGGATGGCAAAGTCAGCCTGGTTGCCGGTGTGACGTCAAATACAACAGCAAAGGTCAAGGCTGGCGAACTGGTTAATTTTGTTGCCCTGCAGGTAGGTGGCAAAGGGGGCGGACGTCCCGACATCGCTCAGGCCGGTGGTGTCAATCCCGAAGCCCTGCCACAGGCACTGGACAGTGTGAAAAATTGGGTCACTTCGAAACTGGCCTGAGGCGGTTTTTGAAATTTTTTCAATTAAGGGATCAATAGGATTGTTGTTAATTGATCCTGTTAATTTCCAAAAAAACATTGATTCAGTGAAATTTATTATTAAATAGTGGTTTAATAGTCGTAAATTGAGGTGGTAATTTGTTGCGATGCACCATACTGAATTTTTTTTGATGTAGAATCAGTGCATTGTTTGACCCATTAAATACCTGGATGGAAATTATGCAATTCAACAAAGAGCTGGACGCGCGCGGTTTAAACTGTCCACTTCCAATACTGAAAGCCAAAAAAGCCTTGGCTGAAATGATGAGCGGTGAAATCTTGCATGTTCTGTCTACAGATCCTGGATCAATCCGTGATTTCCAGGCGTTCACCAAGCAGACCGGTAATGAACTGGTCGCTCATGAAGAAAACCTGCAGGTTTACGAATACTTCATCAAGCGCAAATAATTCAGTTCCCCTCACAAAAAGCTCGCTGCAATCCAGCGAGCTTTTTTCATTGCATAACAACAGGTTGGCTCTAAACTGTGATGCAGATCAGTGTGGTCCGTTGTAATTAGGTATTAAATTCTAGTTGCAGTGTGGAATAAAAAGTACGATCGTGCTAAATTAACGCCCGGTAGATTAAAGCAGTGCCCACAGTTATAATTCTTGATTTACGTTAACGTCAATTGTTCCTTGCATAGGCAGAAATATGAAAATTCTAGTTCCAGTCAAACGCGTAGTCGACTACAACGTCAAAGTGCGCGTTAAATCCGACCAGTCAGGTATGGATATCGCCAACGTCAAAATGTCGATGAATCCTTTTGATGAAATCGCCATTGAAGAGGCGGTTCGCCTTAAAGAAGCAGGCGTTGCGACCGAAATCATTGCGGTATCTTGCGGTGTTGCACAATGCCAGGAAACGTTACGTACCGCCATGGCGATTGGCGCTGATCGTGGCTATCTGGTTGAAACAGATGCTGAACTCCAACCTCTGGCAGTGGCCAAGCTGCTCAAGGCTCTTGCCGACAAAGAACAACCTTCATTGATCATTCTGGGCAAGCAGGCCATTGACGATGATTCCAATCAAACCGGTCAGATGCTGGCTGCCATGCTGGGCTGGCCACAGGCCACCTTCGCTTCCAAAGTGGTTGTTGCAGACGGCAAAGTCAGTGTGACGCGCGAAGTCGATGGCGGTCTGGAAATACTTTCATTGACTCTGCCTGCCATCATCACGACCGATCTGCGTCTGAATGAACCCCGCTATGTGACCTTGCCCAATATTATGAAGGCCAAGAAAAAGCAGCTGGATAACGTCAAGCCGGCCGATCTGGGTGTCGATGTTGCCCCACGCGTCAAGACAATCAAAGTGGTCGAACCGGCACAACGCTCAGCCGGCATTATCGTACCTGACGTGGCCACTCTGGTCGCAAAACTCAAAACAGAAGCCAAGGTGATCTAGATGACGACATTAGTAATTGCTGAACACGACAACGTCAGTTTGAAAGGCAGTACTGCCAATGCGGTGACTGCTGCAATCCAATGTGGTGGTGATGTGCACGTTCTGGTAGCCGGCTCAAACTGTGCTGCTGCTGCCCAGGCTGCTTCCCAACTGGCGGGTGTGGCCAAAGTGCTGGTTGCCGATGCTGCGCAATTTGCTGACGGTCTGGCTGAAAATATTGCCGCACAGGCGCTGGCTATCGCTGCGACTTACAGCCATATTCTGGCTCCGGCTACAGCCTATGGTAAAAATATTCTGCCGCGCGTGGCCGCGCTTCTGGATGTGGCACAGATTTCTGAAATCACCAAAGTGATTTCTGCCGATACCTTTGAGCGTCCGATTTATGCCGGTAACGCCATCGCTACCGTTCAGTCTTCTGACGCCACCAAAGTCATCACGGTGCGTACCACCGGTTTTGATGCTGCTGCGACGGGTGGTTCTGCCGCGGTAGAAAATATCGTTGCCGTTGCCGACAGCGGTAAATCGGTTTTTGTATCTCGTGAAGTTGCCAAGTCGGATCGTCCCGAACTGACTGCTGCGAAAATCATCGTTTCCGGTGGCCGTGGTATGGGGTCCGCCGACAATTTCAAACTGCTCGAACCGCTGGCGGACCGACTCGGTGCGGCCATGGGTGCATCGCGCGCTGCCGTCGACGCCGGCTATGTACCGAATGACTGGCAGGTTGGTCAGACCGGTAAAATCGTGGCGCCTTCGCTGTATATCGCCATCGGTATTTCCGGTGCGATTCAGCATTTGGCCGGTATGAAAGATTCCAAAGTCATTGTTGCCATCAACAAGGATCCTGAAGCACCGATTTTTTCAGTGGCTGATTACGGCATCGTTGGAGATCTGTTTGAGATTGTGCCTGCACTGATCAAAGAACTTGGTTAAACCTGACCACATTTGAATTGCAATTTAAAACAGGCGGCAGGTTTTAATGACCGCCACCTGTTTTTTTATGGAGTAACCCATGACTTACCGCGCACCGTTAAAAGACATGCTGTTCGTATTAAACGAATTAGTCGATATCAATAAAATCAATGCCCTGCCCAACTGTGAAGATGCGACGCCCGATACCGTCGAAGCGATTCTGGAAGAGCATGCCAAGTTTGCCGGTGAGGTGGTCGCTCCCCTGAACTGGATCGGTGATCAGGAACCGAGCTCCTGGAAAGATGGTCATGTCACTACGACCAAAGGATTCAAGGAAGCGTTCACGCAGTATGCCGAGGCTGGCTGGCAGGGTGTGCAGCATCCGGCTGAATTTGGCGGTCAGGGTTTGCCGAAAATCGTGGCAACGCCGTGTCTGGAAATGCTCAACGCGGCATCGGTTTCTTTTGCTCTGTGTCCCTTGTTGTCGGATGGTGCTATCGAAGCGCTGCTGACGGCCGGCAGCGACGAAATGAAAGCCATCTATCTGGAAAAACTGATTTCCGGCAAATGGACTGGCACCATGAACCTGACCGAGCCGCAGGCTGGTTCCGATCTGGCCATGGTCCGCAGCCGCGCCGTGCCGCGTGACGATGGAACCTATGCCGTGTTCGGAACCAAAATATTTATCACTTACGGTGACCACGACATGACGGAAAATATCGTCCATCTGGTGCTGGCGCGCACGCCGAACGCACCGGAAGGCGTCAAAGGTATTTCGCTGTTTCTGGTTCCCAAATTCATGGTTAAGGCCGATGGTTCACTCGGCGAACGCAACGATGTGCAATGCGTCTCCATCGAGCACAAACTCGGTATCAAAGCCAGCCCGACTGCCGTATTGCAGTTCGGCGATCATGGCGGTGCCATTGGCTCGCTGGTCGGCGAAGAAAATCGCGGTCTGGAATACATGTTCATCATGATGAATGCAGCACGCTTTGGTGTGGGCATGCAGGGTGTCGGTATTGCCGAGCGTGCCTATCAGCACGCCGTGGCGTATGCCAAAGACCGGATTCAGTCGCGTGATCTGGCCGGTTCTACCGGACCGGTCGCCATTATTAATCACCCTGATGTCAAACGCATGCTCATGACCATGCGCGCGCAGATCGAAGCCGCGCGTGCGCTGGCTTATGTGGCAGCTGGAAAACTGGATATCGCCCATCACCATACCGATGCGGCCGTGCGCAAACAGAATCAGGCCGAATATGAATATCTGGTGCCGCTGGTGAAAGGCTGGTCGACCGAAATGTCGCTGGATGTGACCTCAACCGGTGTGCAGGTGCATGGCGGTATGGGCTTTATTGAAGAAACCGGTGCAGCACAGTTCTACCGTGACGCACGTATTCTGACGATTTATGAAGGTACAACCGCCATTCAGGCCAATGATCTGGTCGGCCGCAAAACGGTACGTGATGGCGGTGCAACTGCAAAGGCATTGCTGGCGGAGGTACGCGCAACGGCTGAACTGCTGGCCTCCAGCAACCATGCCGATCTGAAGGCGATCGAAGCACAGTTGAGCGTTGCTGCTGCAGCACTGGAACAGGTTGTGATCTATGTTGCAGGCAATATGAAGTCCGACATCAAGGCCGTGTTTGCAGGCAGTGTTCCTTACCTGAAAATGGCCGGCATTGTACTGGGTGGATGGCAGATGGGTCGCGCTGCGCTGGCTGCGGCAGGTAAGCTGGAGCAGGGTGATGCCGATGGCGCGTTCTATCAGGCCAAGATTGCCACGGCACGTTTTTTTGCCGAGCACTATTTGACTCAGGCCGAAGGATTGAAAATCAGTATTGTCTCAGGCAGTATCGGTACGCTGGCGTTGACTGCTGATCAGTTTTAGCCGTACATCCCGCCGGTAAACAGCAGATCAAAAGTCCTGGCAATGACAGCGATCAGCGATCCGGCACCAATGGCCATGGCGAACACCAGCAGGAGTGCCATGGTCCAGCCGGTTTCGGATTGTTGACCGGAACCGGCGTTAAACATCGCATCCCATTTTTCATCTGACATGGTGCCAATGATCAGACAGGCCAGAAAGCCGGCCAGGACTGAAAGGATGAACGGGATGGCGGCAAAAAATGGATTGACGGATTTAAATGAGACGTAGATCAGCAGCGAAATTGGCAAACTGGCAAAATGCAGCCAGCCCCATTTGTCTTTTTGACCCGCCAGATAAAACCGGTACAGTCCAAGTCCGCCACCGAGTGCAGCCAGTAACGCGGCAGTTGTTTTATTTTTATGTATTGTCATAAATGCCTTTAACTAAAAGTGCGGCCATTGTACCGAATGTTGCCGTGTCTGAACTAACATGGTGACTGAATAAATAATCGTCATCGTTTCTTGCTGCCGAGTACATTGTGCGTTACAATGCCCGGCTTTCCGTCTTTGTATTTCGCTTCAGTGCCACCGGCACTCTTTTATTTGGAATTATTATGGTCGTTATCCGTTTATCTCGTGGTGGTGCTAAAAAGCGCCCATTCTTCAATATCGTGGCTACTGATTCACGCAATCGTCGTGACGGTCGTTTTATTGAACGTATCGGTTTTTACAATCCGGTTGCATCCGGTAATGCCGAAGTTGTGCGTATTGCACAAGATCGTCTGACTCACTGGACCGACAACGGCGCGCAATTGTCACCAGCCGTAGCACGCCTGGTTGCTCTGGCAGCGAAACAGACTTCGCAGACTCCGGCAGCAGCTTAATCAAGCCGCAAGCAGTGTCAACGACGCCTGTATTGAAGATGCCGGCCGACCTGATTCAGGTCGGGCATATCACCGGTGCTTATGGCGTGCAGGGCTGGGTCAGGATTCATCCTTATTCGGCTGAGGCAGATGCGTTATTGCATGCCAAAACCTGGTGGCTCGGCAAGTCGGCAGCGCCAGGGATTATGGATGCTGAAGAGTTTCATGATGTAGAAAAGCTGGAAGCCAAACTCCATGGTGACGACGTAGTCGCCCGGATTATGGGCATAGTCGGTCGTGATGCCGCTGAAGGCCTCAAAGGGCATGTCGTCAAGATACAGCGCAGTCACTTCCCGGTATTGTCCGGCAATGAGTTTTACTGGCTCGATCTGATCGGACTGGATGTTGTCAACCTGCAGGGCGAAAGTCTGGGTGTGGTGGCAGATCTGATTGATAACGGTGCTCACCCGATTCTGAAGGTGGTCCGTACCGAAGTGAATTCTCAGCACGAATATCTGATCCCGTTTGTCGAGCATTTTGTTCCGGAAGTGGATCAGAAAAATAAAAAAATCACAGTCGACTGGGGACTGGATTATTAACAGGTTTCTCAGGATATTGGGCGAATTCAATGCAGTTTGATGTTATTACGCTTTTCCCTGAAATGTTTGCCGCGCTGACTCAGTCGGGTGTTACACGGCGCGCGTTTGAACAGGAAAAGTGTGCGTTAACCTGCTGGAATCCACGCAAATTTACTACGGACAGACATCGCACCGTCGATGACCGATCGTATGGCGGTGGCCCCGGTATGGTGATGATGGTCAAGCCGTTGCAGGATGCGATTGCAGCGGCAAAGTTGCGTCAGACTGATCAGGGTCTGGCTGCGCCCAAGGTAATTTACCTGTCGCCACAGGGAGCTCCGCTGACGCATCAGAAAGTGATGCAGCTGACCCGGGAACGCGGCGTGATTCTGTTGTGTGGTCGCTACGAAGCGGTAGACCAGCGTTTGATTGATGCGCTGGTCGACGAAGAAATCAGTATGGGCGATTTCGTTTTATCCGGCGGTGAATTGCCGGCGATGGCGTTGATGGATGCCGTGATCCGCCAGATACCGGGCGTGCTGCATGACGATGATTCGGCAGTGCAGGACAGTTTTGTGAACGGTTTGCTGGATTGTCCTCATTACACGCGACCGGAAGTGCATGACGGTGTTGCCGTACCTGAAGTGCTCCTGGGTGGCAACCATGCCGAAATTGAAAAATGGCGACGCGAGCAGTCTTTGAGGGCAACGCTGTTCAAGCGGCCTGATCTGATTATCAAAGCGCGCAAGGCGGGTTTCCTGACCAAGGCAGATGAACAGTTTCTAAGCAGTCTGGCTTAAATGCCAGAAGTGCCAGTTTGAATTTGTGTCGTAGGCTGGGATGTAATCCCGGCGTTGTAACCGTTGATGCTGGGATTGCATCCCAGCCTACAGCAAGTACCAAGAGTAAGTTTAGGCTTACGTGATTAATCCCATCCTCTACCGGGCCAGCATAACAATATGCACCTAACGCTCCGGCAAGATGGTTACAGGAGTTAAAAATGGATCTGATCCAACAACTTGAGCAAGAAGAAATTGCCCGTCTGGGTAAAAGCATTCCTGACTTCGCCCCTGGCGATACAGTAGTGGTTTATGTTAACGTGGTTGAAGGTACGCGCAAACGTGCCCAGGCTTACGAAGGCGTCGTTATTTCACGCCGTAATCGCGGTTTGAATTCAAATTTTATCGTGCGTAAAATTTCGTCCGGTGAAGGTGTCGAACGTACATTCCAGTTGTACTCGCCACTGATCGCTTCGATTGAAGTGAAACGTCGCGGTGATGTCCGTCGCGCCAAGCTGTACTATCTGCGTGAACGTTCAGGCAAATCTGCACGTATTAAAGAAAAACTGCCGGCACGTAAAGGTGCTGCAGCAGCGAAAGCAGCTGAATAAGTTTTTCTCAATAAAAAAGGGCACCGTTGGTGCCCTTTTTTTTCCTCTCCTGTTTTAACTTTTGGACCGCATCCCCATGCTCAAGTTTGATCCGGAAATTGCACCGATTGAAGGCGTCGCCCCCGAAGCCGCAATTGATTTGGCACGCCTGAATCTGGCCTGGATCAGAAGCCGCTTTGCCGCACCGCCAGGCTGGCAGCCGGAACAGACCGATGAGCATTTTTATTCGTCAGCAGCCAACCCGGTCAGAAATGCATCGGTATTGATTGCGCTGGTGCAGCGCGAACACGGATTGACTGTGCTGTTCACCCGTCGCACCACTCATCTGAGCCAGCATGCAGGTCAGATCAGTTTTCCTGGGGGCGGTTCAGAACCCCAGGATAAAGATCCCATTGAAACAGCCTTGCGCGAAACCAGAGAAGAAATCGGACTTGGTTCGGACCGGGTGGACGTAATTGGACAACTGCCGCCATACCATACTGTTACCGGTTATCGGGTAATCCCGGTGGTCGGGGTGGTTACAGACATGCCAAGTCTGACGCCAGATGAAAATGAAGTTGAGGAAATTTTTGAAGTGCCGCTGCAGTTTTTAATGAATGGCGCGGTACATCAACGCCGTACCATACTCATCCCCGGTGATGAAAGCCGGGAATTCCAGCGCAGCCATCGTACGTTTTATGCCATGCCGTATCAGAATTATTTTATCTGGGGCGCTACCGCCGGCATGCTGCGTAATTTATTTCATTTCCTGCGGGCGTAAAAAGCGACGTAAGAGTTGCATCAATGGCCAGTCTAAGTTATCTTGGCACCTTGTTTCCCTGTGCAACATTCCCACAAGAATTACATCCTCTCAAATCCGATGACATTTTTTTCCATACTGATCGCCTTGTTGATTGAGCAATTGCGGCCACTGCGCGCCGATAATCCTATCTATGCCGCGGTCAAGGCTCTGGCCCTGCGGGTGGAAGCGTGGTGCAATGCGGGCGAGCCGCAGCATGGCCGGCTTGGCTGGTGGATCACCGTGCTGATGCTGATGGTCCCGACGGCACTGATCTACTGGCTGTGCATGAGGGTTAATATTTTTGCGGCACTGGCATGGAACATCACGATCGTTTATCTGACTCTGGGATTTCGTCATTACAGTCACTATTTCACATCGATACAGCTGGCTTTGCATTCCGGTGATGAAGAAACCGCCCGCAGCCTGCTGGCCGAATGGACCAAAACCGATACCACTGGTCTGGAAGTGACCGAAATTGCCCGGATTGCTGTTGAAAAATCCCTGATCACAACCCATCGCAGCGTGTTTGGTGTGTTCTTCTGGTTTTTGATGCCTCTGGGACCAGCCTGCGCCGTCATGTATCGCGTGGCGGAACACCTGTCGCGGGCCTGGAACGAGCCGCAGCACATGAAAAATGAAGCCTTTGGCCAATACGCAGACCGGATTTTTTACCTGATTGACTGGATCCCGTCGCGCCTGACCGCGATTGCATTTGCCGTGGTGGGTAATTTTGAAGATGCCATTTATGCATGGCGCAATTTTGCGCATCGCTGGAAAAATGAATCGGAAGGCATCATTCTGGCTTCCGGTGGCGGTGCACTGGGAGTACGACTGGGCAGTCCTGAAGAAACGGCCATTCAGATGCCGATTGATTCTGCACTGGTGGTCGATGCCGTTGCCATAGAGCCTGAAATCATGCCGGGCGAACCAGCCACTGTGCGCTCGCTGCAAAGCGCGGTGGGGCTGGTATGGCGCGCCCTGTTGCTGTGGATGTTGTTGCTGCTGCTGCTTTCCATGGCGGTCTGGCTGGCCTGAGTCTGACTGTCTTTATTTTCGCGTAGTCCTTGAGCTGTCACGAGACCTGTCTATACTGAGGTGGAGTTCGTGGGACCGGCCTGGGAAAAGTAAGCGTGAATGAGTTCTGAATCCGGTCTTCTATAAGATATAATACTGTTCTTTTGCTGCAGTAACAAAGAAGACGTACCGATGGCCGACAGCACAACCAAATCTGCAAAAAATGAATTCTTTATCCTCGGAATAACCAGCCAGGGCAAGCAATTCCGCCCGAGCGACTGGTCTGAGAGATTGAGCGGCGCAATGTCGTGCTTTCGCCCTGACAGCGGTCGCCAGAGTCACCTGCACTATTCCCAATTTGTTCGCCCGATACTGGTCAATGGCATTCGCTCGGTCGTGGTCGATCATGCCCTGCGCGAAATCGAACCGCTGGCTTACCATTTTGTTATTGATTTTGCCAAGGATAACGATCTGCAGATTATCGATGCCTGTCTGCTGCCAGAACCGGCCAAAAAATCAGACTGAATCAGACGAAGTACCAGATTAATTACGAGCACAACCAGGTTAAAAACGGTAGACTGCTCACCTTTTCCCCAGATCGTTTATCGTGTCCGACCAAATTACTCCCACCATTACCGAAGCAGCCGCCAGCGCGAATAAAGAAGTCGTGCGAGAAGTCGCACGCCGTCGCACTTTCGGCATCATTTCCCATCCGGATGCCGGTAAAACCACGCTGACAGAAAAGCTGCTGATGTTTTCCGGCGCGATCCAGCTGGCCGGCACCGTCAAGGGACGCAAAAGCGGAAGGCATGCCACCTCGGACTGGATGGACATTGAAAAGCAGCGCGGTATTTCGGTAGCCAGTTCGGTCATGCAGTTTGAGTACAAGGATCACGTTGTGAACCTGCTCGATACGCCAGGTCACCAGGATTTTTCTGAAGATACCTATCGGGTCCTCACGGCGGTCGATTCGGCGCTGATGGTCATTGATGCTGCCAAGGGTGTGGAAGAGCAAACCATCAAACTGTTGAATGTGTGCCGCATGCGCAATACGCCGATCATCACGTTCGTCAACAAGATGGATCGGGAAACGCGCGATCCGCTCGAATTGCTCGATGAACTGGAATCGGTGTTGAAAATCCAGTGCGCACCGGTGACCTGGCCGATCGGCATGGGCAAGAATTTCCGCGGCGTGTACCATATTTTGCGTGATGAAATCATGTTGTTTAC
>Ga0316222_1000746_pt1 | contig 46477 bp, 39 predicted proteins | sample TBH18011metaG_FD_206008 | JGI IMG/M metagenome (GOLD analysis project Ga0316222, IMG submission 206008) | Freshwater microbial communities from Trout Bog Lake, Wisconsin, USA - TBH18011 | ecosystem: Environmental > Aquatic > Freshwater > Lake > Hypolimnion/Profundal zone | place: USA: Wisconsin... | reverse complement strand
CGCGACAGAGGCCGTTGAGGCCGAGGCCAAGCAAACCGGAGGTTTGCGCCCGGCGAGGGACATCCAAAATGGCTAGAGCATGATGCGACCTGATCGCATCATGCTCTAGAGTCCCGAGACACGGGCGAAGCGCGCCATGGTCTCGGCCACAGCGACCAAGGCGGCGGGTTTGTGCTTGCGCCGCCACAGCTCCAGCGACCAGTCCCGGTTATCGGCCAGCACCCCGTCCGAGCAGGTGAACATCGCGGTGGCGACCTCCCGCCCCGCCAGGGTTCGTACCGTGACCGGCGCGGTGACGTATTCCCAGCCCTCGTAGAAGCTGAGACGTTCGCAATCGCGTTCGTCCAGGCCGCCGACCAGCAGGCCTTCGACCCGTCCTGCCGGCTGGGGAATCAGCATGGGATAGGTCCGGCCGGCCACGAAAACCCGGCGCCAGCCGCGCAGGAAGGCCGCCTCGCGCGCCGCGGCGGCGGGAAGCCGCCCGATCACGGCGGCCAGCAGATCCATATCCATCAGGGTGCCGAAGAAAAACATGGTCCGGGTGGGAATGTCGTCATCCATGCCCGGATGATAGCAATCGGAATGGGGAAGGCAAGCCGTGAACGGTCCTGCCGCCTTCCCCTACCACCAATATTCCGGGTAGTGCCGCCGGCGCGACAGGTTGTTGACCAGCAGTCCGACCACCAGCAGGATCACGGCGCTGGCCGCCACCGGGACCACGGCATAGAGGAACCCCAGATTGGCGATCTTGGCGCCGCCGGTGACGGCGATCAGGGCGGTGGCTCCCCCCGGTGGATGCAGGGTGCGGGTCACATGCATGACCGCCAGGGCGGTGGCGACGGCGAAAGCGGCGGCGAACCATGGGGCTTGCTGGAAGATATCGCGGCTGGCGACGCCGACCAGGGCCGACAGCACATGCCCGCCGACCAGATTGCGCGGCTGGGCGAGGGGACTGCGCACCGCGCCGTAGACCAGCACCGCCGAGGCGCCGAACGAGCCGATCATCAAGACGATGGAGGTGCCGTCGAGGAAGCGGTCGTTGAGCCAGGCGACGGTGCCGATGCCGAGGAAGGCGCCCAGCCACGACCAGGCGATCTCGGCCGGCGGTACCCCGGGCGGTGGCCGGGATCCCCCTTTCATTTTGGCGAAATAACCCTGGGCGGGGTCGGGCGGAGACGTCATCGGAAGCACTGATTCATCAGATCGTGCAGCGACAGCACCCCCGCCAGCCGCCCATCGGCGTCGATGACGGGAAAGCGCATCAGGCCGCTCCGCTTGACCGTGGCGATGACCTCCTTGGCGGTATCATCGATGCCGACCGTTACCGCCGGGGTGTGCATGATATGGCGGGCCAGCGGCAAGGGGACCGCGCCGGCCATTCCCCGCCGCCCCCGGCGATGGTCGCCCACCAGCCGCAGCGCCTCATGGTCATGGTCGGGGGCGATGCAGACCAGGAAATCGGAGCGGGCGATCACCCCGACCACGATGCGGCGCGCATTGATCACCGGCACGAAGGCGGCGCCGGTGGCGGTCATCCGTTCCGCCACCGCGATCAGGGGGGTGTCGACCGCGACCGCGACCGCCGCACTGTCCATGGCGGCGCGGACCTTGACGGCACAGGACAGCCGGTCGACGGCATGCTGGTAGGCATGGCGGTAGAGCGTCTTGAAATCGCTTGGGGTGATGTCGAGGAAGCCGGAAATCTCGGCCATCGCCTCATAGGCGTCCTGATCCGAGATATCGACGAACGGAAAGGGTTCGTCCGCTGGCGGGCTGCGCTCTTCGACCATGGCTGCTAAATGCCGGTGGAATGCGCCGCCGGTCCTTGATTGTGGTCAAGTTGGCCTATGGGACGGCAACGTGATTGACCACCCATTTGATGTCCCCGGAATCGCGGGCGAAGCCCGCCGCCCTGGCGGCATCCTCGGCGGTGCGGGCGGTGCCCAGCAGGGTGACGACGCCGTTGACCACCCGCACCGCATAGGCGCCAGCGATATCGTCCTGGCCCAGCAGGCCGGCATGGATCCGCTGCTCCCGCCCGGTTTCGGGCAGGAAGACGGCGGCCCCGGGATTCTCGTCCAGACCGATGTCGTTGAACACCACCGTCACCCCGTCCATGGTCTTGGCGAGCTGCTCGGCATGGCGGCGCTGTTCGGGCTTGATCACCGCTCCGGTCAGCAACACGGCGTGGTCCCAGGCCAGCACCGAGACGCCCTTGAAGGCGGCGGCATCGCTCTGGCGCAGCCGGGCCAGCACGGCGGCGGCGGTGGCGTCGTCCTGGTTGCGCTCGGCGCGCAGGCGGACCACCCGGCCCGCGGCATCCATCGTTAGCGACGACGGCGGCGCTGCGGCAGGCGCCGGGCCGCCGCCCGGTTGGGCGCAGGCGGCCAGCAGCAGGACAGAGAGCAGGACAACCGTGTTTCCGTTCATTTTTCCTCTCCCCCGGCTTCCCCCTCCCTCCCGCCCTCATCGAGGGCCGCCTCGGTGGCGGCGTCCAGGCGCCGGCCATGGCGGTAGCGTTGGAACAGCCAGATGCCCATCACCCCGGAGGCGATGAACAGGACCACGCTGGCGCCGATGCGGAAGACCGGATCCACCTGGATGCCGCTGCCCAACAGGGTGAAGACGGCGGTCTGCGGCAGATAGCCCAGCACCGAGCCGAGGAAGAACGGCACCGCCACCACCCCCGACACCCCGGCGGCGAGATTGGTCAGCAGATTGCTGCCCACCGGCAGCAGCCGCATCAGCAGCGACATGGAGAAGGTGTTGCCGGCCAGGAAGGCGTCAATGCGGGCGATGCGGTCGGGAAAGCGGGCGGCGACCAAGCCGCGCCCCATGAAGCGGGCATAGAAGAAGCTGCCCATGCAGCCGGCCAGCGAGGCCATGCTCGCCCAGACCAGCCCCTCGGCGAAGCCGAAGGCGTAGCCGCCCAGGAAACAGACCATCTGGCGCGGCAGGCCGATGGCCATGGCCACCCCGCCCATCAGCACGAACAGGGCGCGGCCGCCCAGGCCATGGCCGCGAATCTCGGCATCGACCCAATGTTCGTCCAGGGCGTCCTTGATGCCCAATTTTTCGATCAGGAAGCCGATGGCGACGAAGGTCAGGATCAGAATCAGGCCGCGCAGCAGGGCGCGGGGATGCAGCAACGGATGGGGCGTCATGGCGGCGAGCCAAAAGATTGACTCGCCTCTTGTCCCTCAAGCGCCGGGCGTTGGCGCTTGCTCGCTTCGCTCGTCCCTGCGGGACCGCATCTGCGATGCGTCGTTTGCCCTTCGGGCTGCACGGCTTTTGCGGCACGAGCCGCGCCGGGCACTCGCGCGCAGGCGCGAATCACAATCGGGTCTGCCGGCGAAGCCGGCGGGCCGCAACTCCTCGCCAATGCATAAATGCCTTGGCTCGTCGGCATTACTCGATCACCGGATTGTGCGTCCGGCGGATCAGCCACATCACTCCCATGATGTCGACGATCCCCACCCACAGCCGGTTCCACACCCCGTATTTGGAGGTGCCGCGTTGGCGCGGGCGGTGATTGACCCGCACCGTTTCCACCGTGCCGCCGGCCCGGATCACCAGGGCGGCCATGAAGCGGTGCATATGGTCGAAGCGCGGCAGGTCGAGGAACAGGGCGCGGGGCAACAGTTTGATGCCGCTGCCGGAATCGGGGCTGCCGTCTCCTAGCAGCCCGGACCGCACCCCATTGGCCAGCCTGGACGACAGCCGGCGCAGGCCGTTGTCGCGGCGATTGGCGCGCCACCCGGTGATCATCCGTCCCGGCCGCGCCGAAACCGGGGCGGCCAGCCAGCGCTCCAGCATGGCCGGCAGATCGGCCGGATCGTTCTGGCCGTCGCCGTCCAGGGTGGCGATCAACCCGCCGACGGCATGCTTGACCCCGGTGGCGACCGCTTGACTCTGGCCGCAACTGACGCGGTGGCGAATCACCTTCAGGCGGGGATGCAGGGTCTTGGCCTGGGCCAGCACGGCGGCGGTGGCATCGTCGGAACCGTCATCCACATAGACCACCTCGAACGCCACCTTGCTCTGCAAGGCGGTGTGGATCTCGGCCAGCAGCGGCAGGATGTTCTCGGCCTCGTTCTTGACCGGCACCACCACGGAAAGCTCGGGGGGCAGACCGGGGGAGATCTCGGACACCGCGGCGGGGGTCACGACAGGCCCGCCCCCCGCCCCATCTCCAGGAATTTCTCGCGCCGCCTGGCCCGCAGCACGCCGCCCTCGGTTTCCGACAGGTCGTGCAGCGCCGATTCCAGCGCCATGGACAGGGTCTGAAACATCTGGTCGATATTGCGATGGGCGCCACCCATGGGTTCGGGCACCACCACGTCGATGATCCCCAGCTTGTGGATATCCTGGGCGGTCAGGCGCAACTGCTCGGCGGCGTCCTTGGCGTTCTCGCCCGAGCGCCACAGGATCGAGGCGCAGCCCTCGGGGCTGATCACCGAATAGATGGCGTGCTCCAGCATCAGGACGGTATTGGCGGTGGCCAGGGCGATGGCCCCGCCCGAGCCGCCCTCGCCGATGATCACCGACACCAGCGGGACGCGGATGTCCAGGCAGGTCTCGATGGACCGGGCGATGGCCTCGGCCTGACCGCGCGCCTCGGCATCGACGCCGGGATAGGCGCCGGCGGTGTCCACCAGTGTGATCACCGGGACCTGGAAGTGGTCGGCCATTTCCATCAGGCGCACCGCCTTGCGGTAGCCCTCGGGCTTGGCCATGCCGAAATTGTGCTTGATGCGGCTGTCGGTGTCGTGGCCCTTCTCGTGTCCGATCACCATCACCGATCGGCCGCGGAAGCGGCCCAATCCGCCGATGATGGCCTGATCCTCACCAAAGGCGCGGTCGCCGGCCAACGGCGTGAAATCGTCGATCAGGGCGGCGATATAGGCCAAGGCGTGTGGCCGCTCGGGGTGGCGGGCCACCTGAGTCTTTTGCCAGGGCGTGAGCTTGGCGTAGGTCGACCGCAGCAGCTTGTCGACCTTGGCCTGGAGCTTGCTCACCTCGTCGGCGATGTTGACATCACCGCTATCGGACAGGTGCCGCAGCTCCTCGATTTTGCCCTCGAGCTCGGCGATGGGCTTTTCGAATTCAAGGATATGCATGGAGGCATGTCATACAAGCAGCCGCGCTTCGGGGCAAGCGGAGACAGATCGTTCAACGGGGACAATCGTATGTGAACGGACCGGCTTGGAGCGGGCCGCCGGATGAGGTAAACCCTCACGGACGGATTTGAGGAGGTGAGACGGCCATGAGGATCGGAATCGTCGGTTGCGCCGGGCGCATGGGGAAGATGCTGGTGAACGCGGTGCTTGACGGCGAGGGCTGCACCCTGGCCGGCGGTACCGAGCGGCTGGGCAGCGACGCCCTCGACCGCGACCTGGGCGAGTTGGCCGGCCGCGACCGGGTGGGACTCCCGGTGGAGGCCGATCCCGCGGCGCTGTTCCAGCGCGCCGATGCCGTCATCGACTTCACCGCCCCGGCCGCCACCTTGGTCCATGCCGATCTGGCCGCCCGGTCGGGCCGTGTCCTGGTGGTGGGAACCACCGGCATGTCGCCGGCGGACGAGGCCAAATTGCGCGCCGCCGCCGGGCACGCCGCCATCGTCTACGCCCCCAATTTCAGTATCGGGGTCAATCTGCTGATGGCGCTGACCGAGCGTGCCGCCGCCGTTCTGGCCGAGGATTACGATATCGAGATCGTCGAGATGCACCATCGCCACAAGGTCGATGCCCCCAGCGGCACCGCCCTGGGCTTGGGCCGCGCCGCCGCCGCCGGCCGCGCCGTGGCGCTGGACGAGGTCTGGTGCAAGAGCCGCGACGGTCACACCGGCCCCCGGCCGCGAGGCGAAATCGGTTTCGCCACCCTGCGCGGTGGCGATGTGATCGGTGATCACAGCGTCATCTTCGCCGCCGAAGGCGAGCGGGTCGAACTGACCCATAAGGCCTCCAGCCGCGCCGTCTTCGCCAAGGGCGCGGTGCGCGCCGCCCGGTGGGCCGCCGGCCAGCCCCCCGGCCTTTACAGCATGCGCCATGTCTTGGGATTGTGAGCCATGTCTTGGGATTGTGAGAAGGACAGCCAAGGGTGTAGCCTGGACGGAATTTCGCCCCGTCAGGGGCGTGGATTGAAACATGATCTGACTGGGTTTTCATGAGCGATACCACCAAGACCGCCACCGCGTCCGCCATGTGGGGCGGCCGCTTTGCCGGCGGCCCCGCCGCCATCATGCAGCGGATCAACGCCTCCATCGATTTCGATCGGCGGCTTTATGCCCAGGACATCCGGGGGTCCAAGGCCCATTGCCGCATGCTGGTGCGCCAGGCCATCCTGACCGTGGCGGACGGCGACGCCATCCTGGCCGGGCTGGATACGGTTCTGGCCGAGATCGAGGGCGGCAGCTTCCCGTTCAGCGCCGCGCTGGAAGACATCCACATGAATGTGGAAGCCCGGCTGGCCGAACTGATCGGCGAGGCGGCGGGACGGCTGCACACCGCCCGCTCGCGCAATGATCAGGTCGCCACCGATTTCCGCCTCTGGGTGCGCGACGCCATGGACGGCATGGACGCGGCGCTGAAGGAACTGGCGGTGGCCCTGCTGGACCGCGCCGAGGCGCACGCCGCCACGGTCATGCCCGGGTTCACCCATTTGCAGGCCGCCCAGCCGGTGACCTTCGGCCACCACATGATGGCCTATGTGGAGATGATCGGACGCGACCGCTCGCGGCTTGCCGATGCCCGCCGGCGCCTCAACGAATCGCCGCTCGGCTCGGCGGCGCTGGCCGGAACCTCGTTTGCCACCGACCGCCATTTCACCGCCGCCGAACTGGGCTTCGACCGGCCCATGCGCAATTCGCTGGACGGCGTGTCGGATCGCGATTTCGCCCTGGAGTTCCTGTCGAGCTGCGCCATCTGCGCCGTGCATCTGTCGCGCCTCGCCGAGGAACTGGTGATCTGGACCTCGGCCCAGTTCCGCTTCGTCCGCCTGTCGGACGGCTTCACCACCGGCTCGTCGATCATGCCGCAGAAGCGCAATCCCGATGCCGCCGAACTGGTCCGCGCCAAGACCGGCCGGGTGATCGGCGATCTCAACGCCCTGCTGATCGTCATGAAGGGCCTGCCGCTGGCCTATTCCAAGGACATGCAGGACGACAAGGAACCGGTGTTCGAGGCCGCCGACACCATGGAACTGGCCATCGCCGCCATGACCGGCATGATCCGCGACATGACCGTCAACGCCGATGTGCTGCAGGCCGCCGCCGGGGCCGGTTTCACCACCGCCACCGACATGGCCGACTGGTGCGTCCGCGTCCTCGGGATGCCGTTCCGCCGCGCCCATCATGTGGCCGGTTCGCTGGTCAAGCTGGCCGAGGATAAGGGCGTCGGCCTGGAGGATCTGTCCCTGGCCGAGATGCAGGCCATCGAGGCCGGCATCACCGAGGAGGCCCGCGCCGTGCTGACGGTGGCATCCTCGGTGGCCAGCCGCACCAGCTTCGGCGGCACCGCTCCGGTCCGGGTGCGCGAGGCCGTCGCCGCCGCCCGCGCCCTGCTCCGGGACGAAACCCCATGATCCGCCCGACCCTGCGCCAAGTGCTCAGTCTGGGGGTGATGGTCTGCCTGGCGGCCTCCCTCGCCGCCTGCGGCCGCAAGGGCTACCCCAAGGAGCCGGAAGACGCGGTCTTTCCGCGCCTCTATCCCTATACCCCGCTTCCGGCGGGGGCGGTCGCCACGCCCGATGATGCCGGCGTTACCGCCGTCACGGCCGCGCCGCCCTTCCCGCCGCCGCAGCCGCGTCCGGCGCGCCCCGACGAATTGGTGCCCCCCACCGGCGATACCGGGACCTCGAAATGAACCATTTTCACTATCTGAACGGCGAATTATACGCCGAATCCGTCGCCGTTTCCCGCATTGCCGCCGCGGTGGGGACGCCGTTCTACTGTTACTCCTCGGCCACCCTGGTGCGGCATTACGGCGTGTTCCGCGACGCCCTGGCGGCGGCGGGACTGGACGCCACGGTATGCTTCGCCTGCAAGGCCAATCCCAATATGGCGGTGATCCGCACTCTGGCGGAGCTGGGGGCCGGCGCCGATGTGGTGAGCGAGGGCGAGTTGCGGCAGGCGCTGGCCGCCGGGGTGCCGCCCGGCCGCATCGTGTTCTCCGGGGTCGGCAAGACCCGCCATGAACTGGACTTCGCCGTCGCCCGGGGCATCCTGCAGATCAATGTGGAATCCGAGCCGGAACTGCGACTGCTCTCGGAGGTCGCGGCGGCGCGCGGCGTCCGCATGCCCATTGCGATCCGGGTCAATCCCGATGTGGATGCCGGCACCCACGCCAAGATCACCACCGGCAAGAAGGAAAACAAGTTCGGCATCGAATGGCCCCGCGTCCGCGAGGTCTATGGCCTGGCCGCCAGCCTGCCGGGGATCGAGGTGGTCGGCGTCGCCTGCCATATCGGCTCGCAATTGATCGAGCTGGAGCCGTTCCGCGACGCCTTCACGCGGGTGCGCGAACTGGTGGCCACCCTGCGGGCCGACGGCATCGATCTTCGCCGCCTCGACCTGGGCGGCGGCCTCGGCGTGCCCTACGAGCACGAAACCCCGCCCAGCCCGGCCGCCTATGCCGAGACCATCCGCTCCACCCTGGGCGATCTCGGCTGCCGCATCATCGTCGAACCCGGCCGCCTGCTGGTGGGCAATGCCGGCATTCTGGTGTCCAGGATCATCCATGTGAAGGAGGGGACCACCCGCACCTTCCTGATCGTCGATGCCGCCATGAACGATCTGATGCGTCCGGTGCTGTACGACGCCCACCATGCCATCTTCCCGGTGATCGAGCCTCCCCCCGGCACCTCCCCGGTCGAGGTCGACGTGGTCGGTCCGATCTGCGAAACCGGCGACACCTTCGCCAAGCAGCGCGCGTTGCCGCCCATGCGGGCCGGCGACCTGCTGGTGTTCGGCACCGCCGGAGCCTATGGCGCCGCCATGTCGTCCACCTATAATTCACGGCTGCTGATTCCCGAGGTGCTGGTCAAAGAGGGTGAGTTCGCGGTGGTGCGGGCAAGGCCCAGCTACGAGGCCATGCGGGCGCTGGAAAGCCTGCCCGAGTGGTTCGACCGGAAAACCTGACGGTGGCAGACCCGCTCTTCCGCCGTCTGCGGCTGGCCCGGCTGGCGTTGTGGTGGGAGAGAGCGGCGCCGCTGGTGACGGCGCTGTGGTCGCTGCTGGCTTTGGTGCTGGCGCTGGCCCTGTTCGACGGGGCGCCGTTGTTGCCCGGTTGGCTGCATGCCCTGATCCTGGCGGGGTTCGCCGCCGCCTTCGCCGCGATGCTCCGGGGGCTGTTCCGCCTGCCCCGGCCCACCGCCACCGAGGCGGCGCGGCGGCTGGAACGGCAATCGGGGGCGGCTCATCGCCCCCTTGCCGCCCTGGCCGATACCGCCGCTACCGGCGATGCCGGGTTGTGGCGGCTCCATCGCGACCGCATGGCGGCGCTGGCCCGGACCCTGCGGCCGGGCTGGCCCGGGCCGGTGCTGCCGGCCCGGGATCCGTATGGCCTGCGTTTCGCCGCCCTGCTGCTGCTGGTGATCGCCGCCGCCGGCAGCGGGGCGGACTGGCGCGACCGGCTGGGCCGCGCCTTCAATCCCCAACTGAGCCTGCCGGGATTGGGGCCAAGCACCCTGGAGGTCTGGATCACGCCGCCGGCCTATACCGGGCTGGCGACCCAGGTGCTGCGGCCGGATTCGCCGCGCCAGACTCTTCTCACCCCCGAGACTTCCCTCGCTATCGCCGAGGGCAGCCGGATCAAGGCGGTGCTGGCCGGCGGTTGGGGAACCGCCCGCCTGGAGACCGGTTCCCGCACGATCGCGTTTCAGCGCGATCCGTCCGGCAGCCAGCGGATCGAGGCCGGGATCGAATTCGGCCCCCGGCTGGCCCTGACCCAGGGCTGGCGGGACATCGCCTCCTGGCCGGTCACGGTGATCCGCGATGCCCCGCCGTCCATCGCCTTCACCGCCCAGCCCGAGGGCGACCCGCGCGGCCGCCTGCTGGTGACGCTGGAGGCTTCCGACGATTACGGCCTCGCCAAGGCCTGGATCGAGGTTCAGCGTCTGGACGGGACCGCCGGCGAGGCCGGCCCGCGCCTGGATCTGCCGCTGCCGGGCGACCGGCTGAAATCCGCCACCCTGACCGGGCGGTTCGATCTGGCGGCCCATGACTGGGCCGGCCTGCCGGTGCGGCTGATCCCGCGGGCCGAGGACGGCGCCGGCCAGATCGGCGCCGGCGAGCCGACCATCGTCACCCTGCCCGAGCGGCTGTTCCGCCATCCGGTGGCCCGCAGCCTGATCCAGTGGCGCAAGGAGGTCGGCGACACCCCGGATTTGGACCGCGAGGTGGCGGAACGGCTGCGCCGGCTGAGCGCCGAACCGGCGCTGTTCGACGGCGATACCCGGGTGTTCCTGGCGCTGGCGCTGGCGCGGCGCTTGCTGGCGGATGAGAGCTTCGACCGCGCCGAATTGCGCGATCTGTTGTGGAATGCCGCCACCCGACTCGATGACGGCAACCTGCCGGTGGCCGAGCAGGAGTTGGAGCAGGCGCGGCAGGCGCTGGAAAAGGGACTGGCCGAGGGAGCATCCCCCCAGACGCTGGCCGAACTGGTGGAGCGGGTCGATGCCGCCCTGAAACGCTGGCTGGAGGCCATGGCCGAAGCCGGCGTCGCGGCGGCTCCGCCCCCCGAATCGCGGGTGATCGGACCGGAGGAATTGGCCGAGATGCTGAACGGCCTGCGCGATCTGGCGGAAACCGGCGACCGCGATGGCTTGCGCCGCCGGCTGGCCGACCTGACCGCCATGCTGTCCGAACTGGATCAGGCCCAGGCGGGGAATGCCACCGGTGACGGCGGCGCCGCCAAGGCGATGGCCGCCCTGCGCGATCTGGCCCGCCGCCAGCAGGATCTGCTGGACCGGACCTTCCGCCGGGTGCCGTCCCTTCCCGCCGAGACCGGTATCGAGGCGGCGGAGGAACCGCCCCGCCAGCCGCCGAAGCCTTCCGCCGCCGAGCGGGCCGAGGGTCGCCGCGAGGCCCAGGCCCAGCAGGCGTTGCGCGAGGCTCTCCGGCAATTGGGCCGGCAATTGGGCCGGGACGGCATGCCGCAATCCCTGGATGATGCCGCCGCCTCCATGGCGGACGCCGCCACCAGCCTGGGCAAGGGCGACTGGCCCCGCGCCGCCGAGCTGCAGGGCGACGCCCTCGGCCAGCTGAGGGACGGCGCCCGCGAGATGGTGGAAAAGATGGCGGCGGCCCACGGCCCGCCCGGCGGCGTGGTGGGGCGCGACCCGTTCGGCCGGAGCGGCCAGGGCCAGATCCACCGGGATGACGGCTCCACCAAGGTGCAGGATCAGTCCGCCCTCCGCCGCGCCCGCGAAATTCTCGACGAACTCCGCCGCCGCGCCGCCGATCCGCGCCGGCCCGAGGCGGAACTGGACTACCTGCGCCGGTTGCTGAAGCAGTTCTAGGAAGAGACAAGCCGGATCGAGCGTTTCGATCCCCGGCTGGCGCTGCGCGCTGTAGTCGCTGAGATGGTGATTTAAGCAATCTATTCGGGTTTAAAATGTCATGGCCATGTCACATAGCATTATAATATAGCAAATATCGTCGGTTGTTTGCGGTTGCAGGCGGTTATACCGTGGAAAAAAGCACCCTGTTTTGGGGGGGGCGCCATGTCTGCACGAAGCTTATCTTATGTCATAGGCCATAAGTCTCTGGATGCGGATCACGAACTGATCATCGATCTATGGCGACGGCTGGAAGCCACCAAGTCCCTCGAATCGGCGCGAACGGCCGCCAGTCAGCTTATGACTGCCGCGGCCGACCATTTCACCCGTGAAGAGGTGTTCATGCGGCAATGCGGGTTTCCGCGTCTGGACGAGCATCGCGCCAGCCACCAGGACCTTGCCTCCAGCCTTCGCCGCGTCATTCTGACTCCTGTCCTCGACACCGGGTCGCGCGATGGCTTTGTCGCTGCCGTCTGCGCCCTGATGGGCCGCATGGTGACCCATATCGTGGTGGAAGATGCGAAAATCGCCCCTTATGCCCGGAATCTGGCCAGCCAGATGGCCAAGGCCGGCTGATTGCTACTGCCGCCAGAACGCCGGCACGAACAGCACCAGAATGACGAACATTTCGACCCGGCCGAACAGCATGCCGCCGGCCAGCAGCCATTTGGCGGCATCGGGCAGGGCGGCGTAGGAGCCGCCGGCGCCGATTTCGCTGCCCAGGCCCGGCCCCAGATTGGCCAGGGCCGAGGCGGCTCCGGTCAGCGCCGTGATGAAGTCCAGGCCGAGGAAGGCCAGTGCCATGGCCAGCATGGCGAAGGACAGGGCGTAGACGAACAGGAACCCCATCACCGAGCCGAGCACCTCTTCCGGGATCGGCCGCCGGTTGAAGGTGGGAATCAGCACCGCGTGGGGCCGCAACAGGCGCCGCATCTGCACCAGGGCGTCGGCGAACAGGAACTGGAAGCGGAACACCTTGATGCCGCCGGTGGTGGAGCCGGCGCAGCCGCCGACAAAGGCCAGAAAGAACAGGATCGCCGCCGGCATTCCGCCCCATTGGCCGTATTCCAGGGTGAACAGGCCGGTTCCGGTCATCACCGAGGCGACGGTGAAGGCGCCGTGGCGCAGGGCGTCGAGGGGGGCCAGGCCACGGCTGCCGACCAGCCACAGGGTCACGCCGACGATGCCCAGCGCCATCAGGCCGAAATACCAGCGCAACTGCCCGTCGCGCAGCATGGCCTTGGCGTTGCCCCGGCTCATCTGGAAGAACAACAGGAAGGGCAGGCCGCCGATCACCATGCCGAAACTGATGATCACTTCGATGGCGGCGCTGTTGAAATGGCCGATGGAGGCGTCCGAGGTCGAGAAGCCGCCGGTGGAAATGGTGCTCATGGCATGGGCCAGCGCCTCGAACCCGGTCATGCCGGCCATCCACAGCGCCAGCGCCAGGCCCCCGGTGACCCCGGCATAGGCGCCCAGGATCACCGTGGCGATGCGATTGGCGCGCGAGGTGGCGCGTTCGGCCGGTCCCGGCACTTCCAGCCGGAACATCTGCATGCCGCCGATGGCCAGATCGGGCAGCACCGCCACCGCCATGGCGATGACCCCCAGGCCGCCCAGCCAGTTGAGCAGGACCCGCCACAGCAGCAGGCCGCGCGGCAGGTTGTCCAGCCCATGAATGACCGAGGCGCCGGTGGTGGTCAGGCCGCTGATGGCCTCGAAGGCGGCATCGGTGAACGACAGTTGCAGCGGTCCATAGATCATCGGCAGGGCGGCGAACAGGCCGGGCACCAGCCAGCCGAAACTGGCGGCGAGATAGGTCTGGCGAATGCTTCGCCGCCGCTGGGTGGTGCGGGTTCCCAGCAGCAGCAGCAGCCCGAAGAACAGGGTCAGGCCGGCCGAGACCGCGAAGACTTGCCACTCCGGCTGATTGTCGCGGAGATCCAGCAGGGCCGGCATCACCATGGCCCCCGCCAGCAGGCAGAGCAGGACGCCGATCACCTGAAAGACGGGGCGAAGATCGATCATGAAGGTCTCACTCCCGCCAATAGCTGCGCGAGAACAGCACCGCCACGGTGAACAGTTCCAGGCGGCCCAGCAGCATCTCGCCGGCCAGGATCCATTTGGCCAGCTCGGGCAACGACCGGTAACTGCCCATGGGGCCGATGATGTCGCCGAGGCCGGGGCCGACATTGGCCAGGGCCGAGGCCGATCCCGACAGGGCGGTGATGAAATCCACCCCCACCACGGTCAGGGCCAGGGCGAACAGGGCGAAGGTGAAGAAATACATCACCACGAACCCCAGCACGGAATCCAGCACCGAGGACGGAATGGTGCGCTGGTTGTAGTGGATGACGAACACGCCATGAGGATGCAGCAGCCGTTTGAGGTGGATGCCGGCCAGGGCGAACAGCAGCTCCCAGCGGAAAATCTTGACGCCGCCGGCCGCCGAGCCGGTGCAGCCGCCGATGAACACCAGGACGAAGAACACCACGCGGGCAAAGCCGCCCCAGGCGCCGTAATCGGTGGAGACGAAGCCGGTGGTGGTGACGACCGAGGTCACCGAGAAGGCGGCGTGGCGCAGCGCGACGCCGGGACTCATGTCGTTGACCGTCCACTGCCACAGGGCCAGCAGACCGGCGAACCCGCCGATGAACATCAGATACCAATGGGTCTGGGCGTCGTCGAGCACCGGCGGCCGCCAGTTCTTCCACGGCCCGATCCACAGGGTGAAACTGGATCCGCCCACCATCATGGCGACGATCGCCACCCACTGCACCGCCGTTCCCCAATGGGCCAGATTGGCGTCGGAGGTGGAAAATCCCCCGGTGGACACCGCCGACAGGGCGTGGCACATCGCGTCGAACCGGCCCATGCCCGCCGCCCAGAACGCCATGGCCGCCAGGGCGGTGAAGGCGAGATAGACCAGGGTGATGGAGGTGGCGACCTGGGTGATGCGCGGTTTGATCCGGTCGGTCTTGTCCGAGCTTTCCATGTGGAAGACCTGCATGCCGCCGATGCGCAGCAGCGGCAGAATCACCACCGCCATGATGATGATGCCCTCGCCGCCCAGCCAGTTGAGCAGCGAGCGCCACAGCAGGATGCCCTTGGGGGCGTAATCGAGGCCGACGATGACGGTGGCGCCGGTGGTGGTCAGGCCGCTCATGGCCTCGAAGACCGCATCGGTCAAATGGAGGCGCAGATTGCTGAAGATGAAGGGCAGGGCGGCGAACGCCGCGGTGGAAACCCAGGCGAGCACGGTCAGCATGAAGGCCTGGCGGCTGGTCAGGCTGGCCCGCCCCTTGGGCCGCGCCCCGAAGATCTGGGCCAGGGCGACAAAGGCGGTGACCATGCCGGCGATGCCGAACACCCGCCAATCCACGTCCCCGGACAGCAGGTCCACCACCGCCGGAATCCCCATGGCGGCAGCCAGCACCAGCATCAGAAAGCCATTGACGAAGAGAACCGGCCGAACGTCGATCACGTCATCCCTCTCCCCCCAGAAGGTCAGGGACTCGTTTGCCCACCCTGTCCAGCAAATCCTGGAGCCTGATGCGATCAGGCCGCATCATGCTCCAGCCATTTTGTATGTCCCTCGCCGGGCACAAACCTCCGGTTTGCTTGGCCTCGGCCTCAACGGCCTCTGTCGCCGGATGATTCGGCTTGAACCCATCCCGCTCTAACGGTTCATGGCGGCCAGACCGCTGCCGATATCGAGGCCGGCGATCCAGTCCATGAAGCGTCTGACGTCGTCCCCCTTGAACACCAGGCCATGCTGGGGGGCCAGGATGTCGATGTCGAGCTTGGACATCTGGGCGACCCAGGCGTCGCGCGCCTGGGGCGAGCCGAGCCAGCGGCGGTGGAAGCCCTCCATGTACTGGATATGGCCGGCGAAATCGCTGACGAACATGGTGCCGTTGCCCTTGTCGGCCGGCACCAGGGCCGCCCCCATGTCGCCCGAGAACAGGACCCGGGCCTTGGGGTCGTAGACGTTGAAGTTGCCCGAGGAATGGAGGTAGTGGGCCGGCAGGAAGCGCAGCTTGACGTCGTGCGACAGCGACATCTCCATGCCCTCGTCGGGAATGGTGGTAAAGACCGCGTCGCGGTCGAAATGGGCGGTAAAGCCGGCCCACAGCCATGACAGATAAATCTTCACATCCGGCTTGCAGATCCGCCGCCACAGCGGCAGCGACGAGCCGATATCGGGGTCCTGATGGGACAGGAACAGGGCCGTGACATTCTCGACGGGAATCTCGCGGGTCAGCGCCGCCAGCATGGGAGGGAAGACCTCCATCCCGCCGGGGTCCAGCAGGATCGCGGCATCGCCCGAGCGAACTACGTATTGGTTGGTGTCGACGACATTGTCGGGCTTGTCCGGGTCCTGGCCGAAGGCCTGCCAGCAATGCTCGTTGTCGCGGAACAGGGTGACGCATTTCATGGGATTCTGACCCTAGCCGTTATCTTCGAGATCTTCGAGGTCTTCCAGGCTGTCGAGGCCGAGCCGCCGCAGCGCCTCGCCTTTTTCCGAGGCCCGCCGGACGGCGTCGGACGCTTCGTCGATCATCAGGCGCAGATCGTCCACATAGCGCCGCATCGTGTCCGAGACCGTGCGGAATTCCTTCTCATGCTCACCGGCGGCGGCGGCTTCGATGGCGATGTTGGTGGCGATGGAATCCGACTGGCTGACCACTTCCTCGACCCCATGGGTCCGGCGCGCCAGATCGCCGACGCTGTTGGCCATGTCGTCCAGGGTATCGACCAGCATGCGCATGATCCGGGAGAAGGCCCGGTTGACCGAGGCCTTGGCCGCGGCGTCGTGCCCGACGTCATCCACCAGGGCGCAGGCGCGTTCGAACAGCGCCATCTGCATCATCCCGCGCAGGATGGTCGAGGACAGCGCGAAGGTCCGGTGGCGCAGCGCATTCATTTCGCCCTGGATCTGGGCCAGGCGATTGACCAGTTCGCGGGTGTATTGGGTCAGCGCCCGCACGGCGCGGCCCTTTTCACCGGCCCGTCCCGCCGCCAATTCGGCGTTGAGGGACAAGATCCGCAGGTTCTCCGCCAACTCGTCCAAGTTGCCGAAGGCGTGGAACGCCCGGCGGCAATCGCCCAACAATCCGTTGGCGCGCGCCTCGATGCGGTCGGTGCGCTGGGTATGGACACGCGCCGGAATCGACACCTGACTCATGGCCGTGACAGCCCCTCAAAATCTGTGTTCATCAATCGAAAGCGGGCAATCATAGCGGTTTTCCCCGATGGCAACAGAGGGATTTTTTTTCCGCCACGGCCGTGGCCCGCCAGAACCGCAAACAAACAAAATAGGAACATATCGAAGGAATATGTTGACATTGGCGCGAGTTATAAAGCAAATATTCCTAACAATCATGATTCAGCACGGAGGTTCCCATCATGACGTCCCCCATCCCCGACGTCGCACCGATGATCCAGGCCATGGGCGACGGCCGGCAAAGGGTGTTTTGCTTTCCGTTTCCGATTTTTTGGGACAGCGATCTCGAGGTCCGGATCGGCAGCACGATCCGGATCACCGGCTTTACCGTATTCGGGGCCGGTTCGTCCAAGGGCGGTGCCGTGGCGTTCGCCGCCGCGCCGGCCATGGGCCGCCGCGTGACCCTGCGGCGCAAACACCTCCACCCCCGCGACGGTGCCGACGGGGGGCCGGCGCTCGGCCCTGCCGGCGAGCCGCCGCTCACCGGTGGGGCGGGTTCGCCGCAGCCTTATTGATGAGGGGCGGATTCAGCGTCTCGGTCGAATCGCCTGCGCGATTCGACCTCAAGGCATCCGGCTCTAGCTATTTTGTATGTCCCTCGCCGGGCGCAAACCTCCGGTTTGCTTGGCCTCGGCCTCAACGGCCTCTGTCGCGGGATGACTTCGACTTGAAATCATCCCGCTCTAATCCACGCACTGGGCGGGATCGGAGTCCTCGGCCCAGGTGATGGAGGGACGCGGCGTCTTCTCGATCCACACATCGAGGGAGGCCACATGGCCGGCTTCTTCCTCGGCAAAGTCGGTTCCCAGGCGCTTGACCTCGTTGTCGGCGCTTTGGGCGGCGGCGTCCCGGTAATACTCCATGCCGCGGATCTCGTTGACGCGGGCATAGCGCAGGGCGTGGTAGGGCGTCATCAGGTAGTGGATGCCATTGTCGTCGCCCACTTCCGGCGGCGTCTTCCAGCGGTATTGCCACGAGTGCAGTTTGGGCAGTTCCAGCGCCCGGGCGCGCTGCTTGATCTCGTTGCCGTGCAGCGTCGAGAAATGCGCCATGTCGCGGAACACCGCGGCGGTGTCCAGATTGTTGTGCGCCTCCATCATGTCGGCCAGTTCGAGATAGCGCTCGGCGGCCTCCTGCTCGAGTGCGATCGCATGTGCCAGAAATTCTGCCAGGGTGTAGCCCATCTGCGCCTCTTGCTTGCTGAGTCTCGGGGAAACGGTATCGGGGGGAGAGGCCGTCCGTCAATGATTAAATCGGTATTTAAGTACCGATTTATGACATTCGACCCCTCTCGTCGTCATCGGGGGCGGTTGCGGCTCATGCCGCCGCGCGGCGCGCCTTCAGCAGGCCGAGAATCTCGGCCGCCGCCTTGGGAATATTGGTCCCAGGACCATAGACCGCCGCGACCCCGGCCTGATAGAGGAAATCATAATCCTGGGGCGGAATGACGCCGCCGGCCACCACCAGAATGTCGCCGGCGCCCTGGGCCTTCAATTCGGCGATCAGGGCCGGCACCAGGGTCTTGTGACCCGCCGCCAGCGAGGATGCCGCCACCAGATGGACATCGTTTTCCACCGCCTGGCGCGCCGCCTCCTCCGGGGTCTGGAACAGCGGTCCGATATCCACGTCGAACCCCAGATCGGCGAAGGCGGTGGCGATGACCTTGGCGCCGCGGTCGTGGCCGTCCTGTCCCATCTTGACCACCAGCATGCGCGGCCGGCGGCCTTCGGCCTTGGCGAAGTCGTCGATCTCGGCCTTCAGCCTGGCGAAGCCGGCGTCGCCCTGATAGACGCCGCCATAGACGCCCGAGATGGAGCGGATGACGGCGCGGTGACGGGTGAAGGCGCTTTCCAGCGCGTCGGAAATCTCGCCCACCGTGGCGCGGGCCCGGGTGGCGACCACCGCCAGCTCCAGCAGGTTGCCGCTGCCCGCGGTGGCGGCGGCGGTCAGGCCCTGCAGTGCCGCCGCCACCTTGGCCGGGTCGCGGCTGGCCTTGATCTGCTTGAGCCGGGCGATCTGCGAATCCCGCACCTTGGCGTTGTCGACGTCGAGGATCTCGATATGGGTCTCGTCCTTGGGCTGGTACTTGTTGACCCCCACCACCACATCCTCACCCCGGTCGACGCGGGCCTGGCGTCTGGCGGCGGCCTCCTCAATCCGCATCTTGGGCATGCCGGATTCCACCGCTTTGGTCATGCCGCCCAGTTCCTCCACCTCCTGGATCAGTTTCCAGGCTTCCTCGGCCAGGCTATTGGTCAGGCTTTCCACGTAATACGAGCCGGCCAGCGGATCGACCACATGGGGAATGCCGGTCTCTTCCTGGATGATCAACTGGGTATTGCGGGCGATGCGGGCCGAGAATGGGGTCGGCAGGGCGATGGCCTCGTCCAGGGCGTTGGTGTGCAGGCTCTGGGTGCCGCCCAGCACCGCCGCCATGGCCTCGATGGTGGTGCGGATGACGTTGTTGTAGGCGTCCTTCTCGGTCAGCGACACCCCCGAGGTCTGGCAATGGGTGCGCAGCGCCATGGAGCCGGGATTCTGTGGGTTGAACTGCCTGATCATCCGCGCCCACAACAGGCGGCCGGCCCGCAGCTTGGCCACTTCCATGAAGAAGTTCATGCCGATGGCCCAGAAGAAGCTGAGGCGGCCGGCGAAGTCGTCGATCTTGAGGCCGCTGGCCAGGGCGGTCCGCACATATTCCAGGCCGTCGGCCAGGGTGAAGGCCAATTCCTGCACCGCCGTGGCGCCGGCTTCCTGCATGTGGTAGCCGGAAATGGAGATGGAGTTGAACTTGGGCATGTTCCGGGAGGTATAGGAGATGATGTCCGAGACGATCCGCATGCTGGGGGCCGGCGGATAGATATAGGTGTTGCGGACCATGAACTCCTTGAGGATATCGTTCTGGATGGTGCCCGACAGCTTGTCCTGGGACACCCCCTGCTCCTCGGCGGCGACGATGTAACCGGCCAGAACCGGGAGAACCGCGCCGTTCATGGTCATGGACACGCTCATCTTGTCGAGCGGGATGCCGTCGAACAGCGTCTTCATGTCCTCCACCGAATCGATGGCGACGCCGGCCTTGCCCACATCGCCCACCACCCGGGGATGGTCGCTGTCATAGCCGCGATGGGTGGCCAGATCGAAGGCCACCGACAGGCCCATCTGACCGGCGGCCAGATTGGCGCGGTAGAACCGGTTGGAGTCCTCGGCGGTGGAAAAGCCGGCATACTGCCGGATGGTCCAGGGCCGGTGGCTGTACATGGTGGCGCGCGGACCACGGGTGAAGGGCGGAAAGCCGGGCAGCGAGTCCAGGTGGTCGAGCCCCTCCAGGTCGGCGGCGGTATAGAGCGGCTTGACCGCGATCCCCTCGGGCGTCTCCCAGGTCAGGGTCTCCGGTGCGGCCCCCTTGAGATCCTTGGACGCCAAGGCATCCCAGTCGGACAGGCTCTTCTTGGGGAATTCGCTCATTTTCGCTCTCCTCAGGGCTTGGGCGCCGCGGCCCCATTCATCGGAATCGATGGGGGCTTTAAAACGCGCCGCGCATCAGATAGGACGCACCCAATTCGTCGAAGGACCTCACGCCGGCCACCACCGGTCCCAGGGTCCGTACCAGCCCGTCCTCCAGGCCATAGACCCAGGAATGAATCTCCAGGAGCTGGCCGCGCCGCCAGGCATCCTGGACGATCGGATTGCGGCAGATATTGCGGACCTGCTGCATGACGTTCAGCTCGCACAGCCGGTTTATCCGGGCCGCCTCGGTGGGCAGCATGTCCAGCTCGTGGCGATGGCATTCGCAGACGTCGCGCACCGGGCGAATCCAGTGCTCGGCCACCCCCAGCCTGGTGTCGCGCAGGGCGGCCTGGACTCCGGTGCAGCCGTAATGGCCGCAGACGATGATATGCCGCACCTTGAGCACGTCCACGGCGAACTGCAGGACCGACAGGGCGTTGAGATCGGCGTTGTGGACCAGATTGGCGATGTTGCGGTGAACGAACAGCTCGCCCGGTTCCAGCCCGACGATCTCATTGGCGGGAACGCGGGAATCGGCACAGCCGATCCACAGATAGGCCGGGCTCTGCTGCTGGGCCAGATGGGCGAAGAAGCCGGGGCGCGCCCGCTCGGTCTCTTCGGCCCAGGCCCGATTATTGGCCAACAGCGGCTCGATGCCCGGCACTTCGGTCATGCGGCGAACTCGACGATCTTCTGATCCACCGCCAGACTGTCGCCGGAACCGGCCCAAAGCTTGACGATGGTGGTGTCGCGTTCGGCCTTGAGGATGTTTTCCATCTTCATGGCCTCGATCACCGCCAGCGGCTCGCCGGCCTTGACCGTCTGGCCTTCCGCCACCAGCAGCTTGACCAGCAGGCCCGGCATGGGCGACAGCAGATATTTGCTCATATCCGGCGGCGCCTTGTAGGGCATCAGCTTATGCATTTCGGCGGTGCGGCGGGTCAGGACCCAGACCTCCGCCTGCACTCCGGAATGGGAAAGACGGAACGACACCCCGGTGCGGTCCACCTGGACGCAGACCGGACGCCCGTCCACATGGGCGCGGATCAGCGGCTCGCCGATTTCCCACTCGGTCTTGACCTCGATGGCTTCGCTGCCGATCACCACGGCATAGCCGCCGGGCGATGGCCGCACCTCCACATCGTGATAGACCCCGCCGAGCACCACCGTCAACTGTTCGGGCGCCTTCATTTCGTGGCCGGGGAACTGGCCGGTGATCTGGATATTGCGCTCGATGATCCGCCGCTTCATGGCCGCCGCCACCGCGATCAGGGTGGTGGGGTCGTCGGACGGCAGGTCGTCGGAGGAAAAGCCGTTGGGATATTCCTCGGCGATGAAATTGGTGGTGATGTTGCCCTTGACGAAGCGCGGCTTGGCGAACAGCGAGGCCAGGAACGGGATGTTGTGGCTGAGGCCCCGGATGTAATACTCGTCCAGCGCCTGGCGCATATGGCCGATGGCGGCGTCGCGGGTGGGGCCGTAGGTGATCAGCTTGGCGATCATGGGATCGTAGAACATGCTGATCTCGCCGCCCTCGTAGACGCCGGTATCGACCCGCACATGGACGGTCTCGGCCGGCGGCTGGTAGCGGGTCAGGCGGCCGGTGCTGGGCAGGAAGCCGCGGAACGGGTCCTCGGCATAGACGCGGGCCTCCATGGCCCAACCGGTCAGGGTGATGTCGTCCTGGGTCATGGGCAGCTTTTCGCCGGCCGCCACCCGGATCATCCATTCCACCAGATCGAGGCCGGTGATCTTCTCGGTCACCGGATGCTCCACCTGCAGCCTGGTGTTCATCTCCAGGAAATAGAACTCGCCGGTGGCGCCGCCGACGATGAACTCCACCGTGCCGGCCGATTTGTAATCGACGATGCGGGCCAGGGCGCAGGCCTGCTCGCCCATGGCCTTGCGGGTTTCCGGCGTCAGGAAGGGGGAGGGGGCCTCCTCGATCACCTTTTGATGGCGGCGCTGGATCGAGCATTCGCGCTCGCCCAGATACAAGATGGTACCCTGACCATCGGCCAGCACCTGGATCTCGATATGGCGCGGCTGCTCGATGAACTTCTCCACGAACACCCGGTCGTCGCCGAAGCTGGTCTTAGCCTCGTTGGTGGCGCTGGTGAAGCCCTCATGGGCCTCGGCGTCGTTCCAGGCCAGCCGCATGCCCTTGCCGCCGCCGCCCGCCGAAGCCTTCAGCATCACCGGATAGCCGATCTCGCGGGCGATCTTGACCGCCTCGTCGGCGTCCTTGATCACGCCGAGGAAGCCGGGGACTGTGTTGACGCCGGCCTCGCGCGCCAGCTTCTTGGATTCGATCTTGTCGCCCATGGCGAAGATGGCGTGGGCGTCGGGACCGATGAAGGCGATGCCAGCCGCCGCCAACGCTTCCTGGAAGGCGCGCTTTTCCGACAGGAAGCCATAGCCGGGATGTACCGCTTCGGCGCCGGTGGCTTTGCAGGCCTCGACGATCTTCTCGATCACCAGATAGGACTGGGCCGAGGCGGCCGGACCGATCGCCACCTTCTCGTCGGCCATGGACACATGCAGCGCGTCCTTGTCGGCGTCGGAATACACCGCCACCGTCTTGATCCCCATCTTGCGGGCCGTCTTGATGACCCGGCAGGCGATCTCGCCGCGATTGGCGATCAGAATCTTCTTGAACATCAGTCTATCCCCCTTTGGAGACCCGCCTTCGGCGCGATGGTGTGGCCCAGCTTCATTACAGCGGAATGTTGCCGTGCTTGCGCCACGGATTCTTCACATCCTTGTCCTTCAGCATGGCAAGGCTGCGGCAGATCCGCTTGCGGGTGGTCCGCGGCATGATCACGTCGTCGATGAAGCCGCGATGGCCGGCGATGAAGGGGTTGGCGAATTTCAGGCGGTATTCCTCGGTCCGCGCCGCGATCTTGTCGGCATCGCCGATATCGCTACGGAAGATGATCTCCACCGCGCCCTTGGGTCCCATCACCGCGATTTCCGCCGTCGGCCAGGCGAAATTGACGTCGCCGCGCAGATGCTTGGAGCTCATCACGTCATAGGCGCCGCCATAGGCCTTGCGGGTGATGACGGTGATCTTGGGCACGGTACACTCGGCATAGGCGTAGAGCAGCTTGGCGCCGTGCTTGATGATGCCGCCGTATTCCTGCGCCGTGCCGGGCAGGAAGCCGGGGACGTCGACGAAGGTCAGGATCGGGATATTGAAGGCATCGCAGAACCGCACGAAGCGCGCCGCCTTGATGCTGGAGGCGATGTCGAGACAGCCGGCCAGGACCATGGGCTGGTTGGCCACCACCCCCACCGTGCGGCCTTCCATGCGGGCGAAGCCGACGATGATATTGCCGGCGTAATTGGGCTGAATCTCGAAGAAGTCGGCTTCGTCGACCACCTTGGAGATCAACTCCTTCATGTCGTAGGGCTTGTTGGCGTTGTCGGGGATCAGGGTGTCCAGGCTGGTCTCGATCCGCTCCGGGTTGTCGGCGGTCGGACGGAACGGCGGCTTCTCCCGGTTGCTGGCCGGCAGGAAGTCCATGAACCGCCGCAGCTGCAACAGCGCGTGCACGTCGTTCTCGAACGCCAGATCGGCCACGCCGGACTTGGAGGTATGGGAGATGGCGCCGCCCAGTTCTTCCGACGTCACTGTCTCGTGGGTCACCGTCTTGACCACGTCGGGGCCGGTGACGAACATGTAGGAACTGTCCTTCACCATGAAGATGAAGTCGGTCATGGCCGGCGAATACACCGCGCCGCCGGCGCAGGGGCCCATGATCAGCGAAATCTGCGGCACCACTCCCGAGGCCATTACGTTGCGCTGGAACACCTCGGCATAGCCGGCCAGCGACGCCACCCCCTCCTGGATGCGCGCGCCGCCGGAATCGTTGAGGCCGATCACCGGCGCCCCCACCTGCACCGCCTTGTCCATGATCTTGCAGATCTTCTCGGCATGGGCCTCCGACAGCGACCCGCCGAACATGGTGAAATCCTGGGAGAACACGAAGACCAGGCGGCCGTTGATGGTGCCGTAGCCGGTCACCACGCCGTCGCCCGGGGTGGTCTGCTCCGCCATGCCGAAATCGTGGCAGCGGTGCTCGACGAACATGTCCCATTCCTCGAACGAGTCGGTGTCCAGCAGCAATTCGATCCGTTCCCGCGCGGTCAGCTTGCCCTTGGCATGCTGGGCCGCGATCCGTTTCTCGCCACCGCCGAGCCGGGCGCGCTCGCGCTTTTCCTCAAGCTGGCGAATGATCTCATGCATCTGGATAGCCCTCCGGCGGGAAGAATAACGGTCCATCCATTTCATATTCGCATTGACCGCGGTGAAGCAACAACAAGCCCGTGGAAAAGGGCGGTGATGCGAAGACCTTCGCAACGCGACCTTGCAAAGTTGCGAAGGTTGCGAAGGCCGGGGCGAGCTTGTATACATCGGAACCGGTGAATGGACGGAGTGAGCGCCCGGCGTCTGAGGGACATGAACGGTGAGCGAGCAAAACGAGCGCGGGAGCGTTGAGCGACCCGGAGCTTTAGCGGAGGAGCCGTGCAGCCGGTCGGGCAAACGACGCATCGCAGATGCGGTCCCGAAGGGACGAGCGAAGCGAGCAAGGGCGCGCCCGCCCGGCGTCTGAGGGACATGAACGGTGAGCGAGCAAAGCGAGCGCGGGAGCGTTGAGCGACCCGGAGCTTTAGCGGAGGAGCCTAGGGCGCGCCCGCCCGGCGTCTGAGGGACATGAACAAATGACCAAGAAGCTGTTCCTTGGCTATAAGCTGCGCCGCCTGCGTGAGCAGAAGAAGCTTTCCCAGGCCGCCTTGGCGGTGCTGTTGGAGGTCTCGCCCAGCTATCTCAATCAGATCGAGAACAACCAGCGGCCGTTGACGGTACCGGTGCTGTTGCGCATCGCCAAGGTGCTGGACGTGGATCTGGCCAGTCTGGTGGAGGACGAGGAATCCCGGCTGGTCGCCGATCTGCGCGAGGCCATGAGCGATCCGGTCTTCGGCGCCGGCGCCATCGGCCTGTCCGAACTGCGCAATGCCGCCTCGGCCTCGCCCGAATTGGCCAAGCGGGTCCTCACCCTCTATCAGACCTTCCGCCAATTGGACGAAAGGCTGCAGTCGCTGACCGAGAACCTGTCCTCGGCCACCGGCGAGGAGCGGGCCGGCCACGCCCATTTCCCCTATGAAGAGGTTCGGGACTTCTTCTACTATTGCAACAACTATTTCGACGGGCTGGACGCCTCCGCCGAAGCGCTGGTCGAGCGGGAAGGCTTTCGCCTGGGCCAGATGCACAACGATCTGGTGGCCTATCTGGAAAACCGCCACGGCGTCCGGGTGCGCATCGTCGCCGACGACGAGGCCGCCGGCATGCGCACCTTCGATCCGGGCCGTGGCTCCTTGGCCCTGTCGGCGCTGCTCTCGGTGCCCAGCCGCACCTTCCAACTGGCCCACCAGGTGGCGCTGCTGGCCTATCACGACGTGATCGACGCGGTGGTGGCGGGCGCCAAGCTGTCCTCGGACGATGCCCGTTCCATCTGCCGGGTGGGGCTGGCCAATTACTTCGCCGGCGCCCTGGTGATGCCCTACCGGGCCTTCGCCGAACAGGCCCGGACCCTGCGCCACGATATCGAGCAACTGCAAAGCCGTTTCGGCGCCAGTTTCGAGCAGGTCTGCCACCGTCTGTCGACCCTGCAACGCCCGGGGGTGCGGGGGGTGCCGTTCTATTTCGTGCGGGTGGACATGGCCGGCAACATCACCAAGCGCCATTCCGCCACCCGCTTCCACTTCACCCGGTTCGGCGGCGCCTGCCCGCTGTGGAACGTTCACGAAGCCTTCGCCCAGCCCGGCAAGATCCTGGTGCAGTTGGCCCGCATGCCCGACGGCATTTCCTATATCTGCCTGGCGCGCACCGCCAGCAAGCGCGGCGGTTCCTATCTGCGGCCCGACCGCCAATTCGCCGTCGGCCTGGGCTGCGAGACCGCCTATGCCAATGAGGTGGTCTATTCCGCCGGCCTCGATCTCGCCCACGAGCCGGCCCCCGTGCCCATCGGGGTCAATTGCCGGATCTGCGAACGCGACAATTGCCGCCAGCGCGCCTTCCCGCCCATCGGTAGCCATATCAGCGTCGATGAAAACAACCGCAGCTTCGTGCCCTATCTGTTTTCGTGATCAATGCACCCATCTCCGTGGGCTTGGCGTTCCGCGCTTTTGTCTTCGCTCCATTCCGCGAAAAGCCAAGCAACACTTGTCGGACCGGTCCGGGCATGGCACGGTTTGCTTCGTCTGCGGTTATGGAAGGACGAAACTCCATGTTCAAGACCCTGCTGCTCGCCGTCATTCTGAGCCTGGGGCTGCTGCTGCCCGGGTCCGCCGGCGCCCATGCGGTGCTGACCGAGTCCCAGCCGGCACCCCAATCCACGGTTGATGGCTCCAGGATCGACGTTCGCCTGCACTACAACAGCCGGGTCGATGCCAAGCGGTCGCGCCTGACCCTGAAGGGACCCGCCGGCAGGTCCAGCACGACCAGGGGGCTGGAAATCGGCCGGGGCCAGAGCGATGCCGACCTTGCCGCCGGCGCCACGGCGCTGCCTCCCGGCCGCTATATCCTGCATTGGGACGTGTTGTCGGTGGATGGCCATGTCAGCCGCGGCGACGTTCCCTTCTCCGTCGCGGACCACTGATCATGCTGGCAGCGCTGCCGCCCGACATCATCGCCTTCCTGGCCGTCATCCTGCGCGGGCTGCAATTGTCGGCCCAGGCCGTCGTGCTGGGCGGCCTGCTGTTCCTGTTCGGCTTTGCCCGTCCGCTGGCCGGCCGGCTGGCCGGCATCGGCCCGGAGCTGGAGGCCACCGGCCTGCGCTGGACCGCCTGGGGCGGCTTCGCCCTGGCGGCGGTGGTGCTGGTGGCCGTCGCCGCCAATCTGGCCCAACTGGTGGTTGGTCTGGACATTCCTCCGTCCGAGGCTGTGGGAGCCGATTTCGTCGGCTGGACCCTGCTGCTGGCCGGGGCCGCCCTGGTGGTGGGGCTGGTCGCCCGCTCCGCCCGGCGTCCGGGGCCGCGGTTGATCCTGGTGCTGGCCGCGGCCACGGTCCTGCTGTGCTCGGTCCTGTCCAGCCACGCCTATGCCCGGCTGGACGACCGGCCGTTCTTCATGCTGGCCGGCGCCCTGCATCAGGCGGGGGCCGGGCTGTGGATCGGCGGCATCCCCTTCATGCTGCTGGCCCTCGGCCGGACGCACGCGGCGGAGACCCGGCTGCTGGTGGGGCGGCGGTTCTCCCTCCTGTTCACCGGTGCGGTCGCCCTGCTGCTGGCCGGCGCCGTTATGCTGGCCTGGGGCTATATCGGCACCCCTGAGGCCCTGATCGGTACCGCCTATGGCATCATGACCATCGCCAAGATCACCCTGCTGGCGGTGTTGCTGCTGCTGGCCCTGATGAACCGCCGCTCGACCCATGGGGCGGCGGAGGATCGGGGGCTGTTCCGCCTGCGCCGCTTCGCCGAGGTGGAAATCGGCATCGGCGTCACCGTGCTGATGATCGCCGCCTCCATGGCATCGCAGCCGCCGGCGGTGGATCAGACCGAGTTCCAGGCGACGGTGGCGGAAATCACCGCGCGCATGGCGCCGGTGCGGCCGCCGCGTCTGGTCAGCCCCCCCTCCGAGGCGCTCAGCATCAACCTCGATACCCAGGCCGGCGAGGCCAAGACCGACGATACGGAACTGGCCGACAAGATGTGGTCCGAGTTCAACCACAACTGGGCCGGGGTCTTCGTGCTGGCCATGGGGGTGCTGGCCATGGTCCAGGGCAGCGCGGCCGGCCAGACCCGCTGGGCCGGCTGGACGCGGCATTGGCCGCTGCTGTTCCTGGTCCTCGGCAGCGCCGTCCTGCTCCGCTCTGATCCCGAAAGCTGGCCGATCGGTCCCCGCGGCTTTTTCGAGACCCTGACCGATCCGGAAGTGTTCCAGCACCGGCTGGTGGGAGTGCTGCTGTTTCCGTTCGGCCTGTTCGAATGGGCGGTCCGCACCGGCCGGATGAAAAGCGAACGCTCCGCCCTGATCTTCCCCGTCCTCTGCGCCGTCGGCGCGGCGCTGCTGCTGGTGCACAACCACACCCTGACCGATGTCAAAGCGCGCTTCCTGATCGAGTTCAGCCATATTCCCATGGGCATCTTCGGGGTGCTAGCCGGCTGGATGCGGTGGCTGGAAATCCGCAGCGACGGAAGGGTGAAGCGGCTCGCCGCTCTGGTCTGGCCGGTCTGCTTTGCCATGGTCGGGCTGCTGCTGCTGTTCTATCGGGAAATATGAGAAACCGCACCAGAATCCTGCTGCTGGGGGTGGTGACGGTGGTGGTGACCGCCGTGGCGGTGGTCACCGCCGAGACCTGGTACCGGCGGCCGGTCGAGATCTCCATCGCGGTCGGGCCGGAGGACAGCCCGGAGGGCCGCTTCGCCCTCAAGCTGGCCGGGGTTCTGCAACAAAGCCATGCCTCGATCCGCCTCAGGATCGAGACCTATGCCACCCAGAGTCAGGCGCTGGGCGGCTTTACCCGTTTCGATGCCGATCTGGCCATCGTGCGCTCCGACGATGTCAAGATTCCGGTCCATGCCCGGGCGCTGGCGGTGCTGGAGCGCGAGGCGGTGCTGTTGATCGGGACCGGGCGGGCGCCGCTCAACACCCTGGCCGACCTCCAGGGCCGGCGGGTGGCGGTGGTGGGCGGCGACGACCGCAACGAGGCTTTCCTGCGCCGCCTGCTGGAACAGTACAAGTTCGACGTCCGCAAGACCACGATCCGCACTGTGGCGCCGGGCACCCCTCTGGGCGTGGTGCTGCCGGTCCAGGCCGATCTGATGGTGCGGATCTATCCGCTGTCGCGTCTGGGGGCGGGCAATGATTTTCAGGGACTGGTGGAGGACACCCAGGGTTTTTCGGTCTATGGCCTCAAGGATGCCAAAGCGTTGCAGCGCAAGGTCCCCGGCCTCTACGTCGAAACCATCGAGGCCGGGCTGCTGTCGGGGTCGCCCCGCATCCCCGAGGAGGATATGGACACCATCGCCCTGCAGAAGATCCTGATCGCGCGGCGCGGCCTGGCCGAACAGCATGTGGTGGAACTGATGGGCGCCCTGTTCGAGAACGGCCACCAACTGGCGGTCGAGAACCGCTTCGCCACCCGGATCGAGCCCCCCGACACCGAGAAAGGCGCCCAGATCGCCATCCATGCCGGCGCCGAGCAATACCTCGCCGGCGAGGTCAAGACCGTGTTCGAACGCTATTCCGACCTGATCTATATCGGCATGTCGGTGCTCAGCGTCCTGGGGTCCATGGCGGTGGCGCTGTACAGCACCGTGTTCCGCCGTCCGCCCCAGCAGGCCAGCGGGCGGGTCGGCGAGGTGATGCGGCTGCGCCAGCGCATCCGGACCGGGCGATGCCCGGAGGATCTGGATGCCGCCGAAGCCGAGCTGGAGACGGTGCTGAACGAGATTCTGCTGGGACTGTCCGAGGGCACCGTGTCGCCGCATGGTCTGGACGCCTTCCGGTTGGCCTATGACCATGCCCGCGAGGACCTGACGGCCAGGCGGGCCGAGGCCAAACCCCGCTGAGGCCAAGGCTGGCGGAGGATTGCCCTTCGTGGCGATCTTCCCCATATTGGAATCGTGCAAGCCTCACCCGGTCCCAAAGGAAACCAGAGCATGGGCTCACCTCCGACCGATCTCGCCGGCGAGCGGCTGGTTCGCAAGGCGCCCAACCAGATCGTGGCGCTCGATCCCACCGACCGGGACTATATCCGCGATGCCCTGGCGGCGGTGGAGGAAGCGTTTTCCGTGGCGGCGCTGCCCGATATTCCCATCGAGCTGATGCCGGGCCGCGCCCTGATGCGGCTGCTGGTGGATCTGCGCGGTGTGCTGCGGCCGGCCTCGTCGGAGCAGAGCGAAGCCTGGGGGAAACTGGCCGGGGCCATCCTGATCCTGGATACCGCCTGTTCCTTCGCCACCGAGCATTTCCAGGCGCAGCGCCGCCGCGCCGAAACCGATCCGCCGCATCGGGAGGATTGATCCCGTCTCGCCATCGCACTGACCTGTTTCAGTTCGATGGCGAGGAGTTGCGGGCAAAGCCCGGCGCGCCACATGGCGCGGACCGCAGGGACCGCGTAGCGGACAAAGCCAAGCGCCAGCGCCCGGCGACTGAGGGACAAAAAGGCGAGCCAATTCATTGGCTCGCCGGGATGATGATCTCCTCGTCATGATATGACGTGACAGAACCGTCGCCGCGCCTATCATGGCGGGGATCTTTTCGGTTCAGGGTATTTTCGGTGCCGCAACACGCTCCTCGGAAACAAACCGGCCGCCGCGCGGTCGGGGTTCTGCACGGTCTGTCGTTCAAGCAGGCGGTGGCCACGCTGGTCATCGCCCTTGGCCTGGGCGTGGTGGCCGGGGCCTGGGATCTGATGGCCGATTATCGCGGCATGCGCCGCCAGGTCCAGGACTCCACCAGCGCCAATCTGGCGCTGGTCAGCGGGCTGGCGGTGGAATCCGCTTATCTGCTGAGCGCCGATCTGGCCGGCGAGGTGGCCAACGGCCTGATGCTCGATCCGCTGGTGGACGATGTCCGGCTGGCCGACAATTTCGGCGACGTGCTCGGCCAGATGCACCGCCCGTCCACCGTGTCGGCGCTGCCGGATCTGGCCCAGCGGCTGTTCGGCGATATCGTCTCCTATTCCCTGGCCCTGCAAACCTCGCCGCAGCAGGGCCATGCCGAGGTGGGACGGCTGGAGCTGAGGCTCGATTCCGGCCGCCTGATGGATCGTTACCTCCACCATATCACCGCCAGCGCCGCCGCCGGCACCGCCCGCACCGTCCTGCTCTGCCTGCTGGTGGTGGCGGCGTTCTACGCCCTGATCACCAAGCCGCTGCTCAAGATCACCGGGGCCATCGCCACCGTCGATCCCGGCCGGCCCGGCGCCTTCCTGATCGAGCAACCCCGCCGCCACCAGGGCGACGAACTGGGGCTGCTGGTCACCACCGTCAATTCGCTGCTGACCGAATCCCAGGCCGGCCTGCGGGGCCGCGACGCCGCCGAGGCCGAGCTGGCGGCGCTGGCCCACGACCTGGAACAGCGGGTGCTGGACCGCACCGCCGAACTGGCGCGCGAGAAGGAAGAGGTGGAGCGCGCCAATACCCAATTGGAAGGGGCCAACCGCTTCATCTCCGACAGCATCCGCTATGCCAGCCGCATTCAGACCGCCCTGCTGCCCGACGCCACGGCGCTGGACGGCGCGGTGGACGACATCACCATCGGCTGGCGCCCGTTCGACATCGTCGGCGGCGACTATTACTGGACCGGCAAGTTCGGCGCCACATCGGTGATCGCGGTGATGGACTGCACCGGTCACGGCGTCCCCGGCGCCTTCATGACCGCGGTGGTGTCGTCGATCCTGGCGCGCATCCTGCACCATCACGGCCATGACGATCCGGCGGTGATCCTGGCCCTGCTCAATGTCCTGGTGAAGTCGGCCCTGCGCCAGGACCGGGCCGACGCCCCGGCCAATGACGGCCTCGACGCCGCCATCTGCGTCCTCGACCACGACCGTGGGGTGGCGACCTTCGCCGGCGCCAATCTGCCGCTGATGGTCTGGTCGGACGGCCGGATGCGGGTGATCAAGGGCGACCGCCGCAGCCTGGGCTATCGCGACTCGGCCCCCGACGCCAGCTTCACCAGCCACGAGATCCCCATCACCGCCGGCGCGATCTTCTACCTGTTCACCGATGGCCTGATCGATCATATGGGCGGCCCGTCCACCCGGCTGTTCGGTCGGCGGCGGTTGCAGGAGACCCTGGCGGGGGTCGGCCATCTGCCGCTGGAGCAGCAGAAGGAGCATCTGCTCGCCACCCTGGAGCGTTGGCGCGGCTCCCAGCCGTGGCGCGACGACATGACCTTCATCGCCTTCCGGCCGAAGGGCCGTCCCGCCCAATGATAAGGAGACTCCCACGAATAATCGCATCATCTGGCTTGTCTTTGTTGCCCGCCCGCCGCGTTAAGACCGTAAGGGTTTGGGCGGAAAGGGTTACATGCCCTGGGGATGCGCCCTTTTCCGTGCGCTTTGCGGCCGAAACAAAAATCCGGCGCCATCTCGAAGCGTTTATTCGTGGGACTCCCCTAACCGCCGGATTCCGTCTCCTATCCCTCCTTGTCGCCGTTCTCGCCTGGGGCCCCGCCGCCGGGGCCGAAACGGCGGTCACGCCGGTCCATGGCATCGCCATGCACGGCGCCCTCAAATACCCCGCCGGGTTCAAGCAGTTCGACTATGTCAATCCCGACGCCCCCAAGGGCGGCGAGATCCGGCTGGCCGAGATCGGCGGCTGGGATTCCCTCAATCCCTTCATCGTCAAGGGCGAGACCCCGGGCGGGGCCGAACTGCCGTTCGAGACCCTGCTGATCAACGCGGCCGACGAGGCCTTTTCCGAATACGGCCTGATCGCCGAATCGCTGGAGACCCCGCCCGATCGCTCCTGGGTGATCTACACTCTGCGGCCCCAGGCCCGCTGGCACGATGGCAAGCCGATCACCGCCGATGACGTGATTTTTTCCTTCGATCTGCTGAAGGCCAAGGGCCATCCTCGCTTCCGCTTCTACTACGCCGCCGTGGACAAGGTGGAGCGCCTGGGCGACCGCCGGGTCAAGTTCAGCTTCAAACCCGGCGACAACCGCGAATTGCCGCTGATTCTCGGGCAACTGCCCATCCTGCCCAAGCATTACTGGCAGGGCCGCGACTTTGCCGCCACCACCCTGGAGCCGCCGCTGGGCAGCGGCCCCTACCGGGTCGCCAGTTCCGACACCGGCCGCACCATCACCTATGAGCGGGTCGAGGATTACTGGGGGGCCAATCTGGCGGTGCGCCGGGGCCAGAACAATTTCGACCGCATCCGCTACGATTCCTACCGCGATTCCACCGTGGCGCTGGAGGCGTTCAAGGCCGGCGAATACGACTGGCGGCTGGAGAACGAGGCCCGCAAATGGGCCACCGCCTATGACGACTGGGCCGCCCTCAAGGATGGGCGGGGACGCAAGGAAGCGCTGCCCAATCAGCGCCCGGCCGGCATGCAGGCCTTCGCCTTCAATCTGCGCCGCGACCTGTTCCAGGACCCCCGGGTGCGCCAGGCCCTGGGCTATGCCTTCGACTTCGAATGGACCAACAAGACCCTGTTCTATGGCCAGTACACCAGGACCGGCAGCTATTTCGCCAACTCGGAACTGGCCGCCACCGGCCTGCCGGGACCGCTGGAGCTGAAAGCCCTGGATCCCCTGCGCGCCCTGGTGCCGCCCGAGGTCTTCACCACCGTCTACCAGCCCCCCGCCACCGATGGCGACGGCACCATCCGGCCCAATCTGCGCCGGGCCATGGCGCTGCTGGAACAGGCGGGCTGGCGGGTGGAAGACGGCAAGCTGGTCAAGGACGGCCAGCCCTTCGCCTTTGAAATCCTGCTGGTCCAGCCCACCTGGGAACGCATCGCCCTGCCGTTCGCCCGCAATCTCGCCCGCCTGGGCATCACGGCCAGCGTGCGCACCGTCGATACCGCCCAGTACAAGAACCGCCTCGACCACTATGATTTCGACATGGTGGTCAATGTCTGGGGCGAGTCGCAGTCGCCCGGCAACGAGCAGGCCAGCTTCTGGGGCAGCGAATCCGCCGACCATCCCGGCAGCCAGAATCTGGTCGGCATCAAGAATCCGGCGGTGGATGCCCTGATCGAGCAGGTCATCGCCGCCCCCGACCGCGACGCCCTGGTGGCCCGGACCCGGGCGCTGGACCGGGTGCTGCTGTGGAACCACTACGTCATCCCCCACTGGTATCTCGGCCGCGACCGGCTGGTGTGGTGGGATAAATTCGGCCGGCCGGCGGTCACCCCCGCCGACGGCGTGCAATTGTTCTGCTGGTGGGTCCGGCCATGATCGCCTATACGCTGCGCCGCCTGATGCTGATCCCGCTGACCCTGTTCGGCATCATGCTGGTCAATTTCGTGGTGGTGCAATTCGCTCCTGGCGGGCCGGTGGAGCTGATGATCGCCAGGCTCCAGGGCACCGATGTGGAGGCCGCCGCCCGGGTCTCGGGCGCGGGCGGCGGGGAAAGCGCGGCGCCCCGGGTGGCGCGCGGCCAGGGCAGCCAGGGCAATCAGGGGGCCTATCGCGGCGCCCAGGGCCTCGACCCCGCCTTCATCAAGGAGATCGAGGCCCAGTTCGGCTTCGACAAGCCGGCCTCCGAACGCTTCGTCCAGATGATGGGCCAGTATGTGCGGTTCGACTTCGGCAAAAGCTTCTACCGCGACGTCTCGGTGATGGGGCTGGTGGTCGAGAAGATGCCGGTTTCGATCTCATTGGGGCTGTGGAGCACCCTGATCATCTATCTGGTCTCGATTCCGCTGGGCATCGCCAAGGCTCAGGCCGACGGCTCGCGCTTCGACATCGCCACCTCCTGGGCGGTGATCATCGGCTATGCCGTGCCCGGATTCCTGTTCGCCATCCTGCTGGTGGTGGTATTCGCCGGCGGCCGCTATCTGGCCTGGTTTCCGCTGCGCGGCCTGGCGACGCCGGGGATGGAGGGCCAGCCCCTCGCCGCCCGCGCCCTGGACTATGCCTGGCATCTGGTCCTGCCGGTGACGGCGCTGGTGGTGGGCGGCTTCGCCTCGCTGACCATGCTGACCAAGAACTCGTTCCTGGAGGAGATCAACAAGCAATACGTGGTCACCGCCCGGGCCAAGGGCCTGACCGAGGCCCGGGTGCTGTACGGCCATGTCTTCCGCAACGCCATGCTGCTGATCGTCGCCGGCTTTCCCCGCGCCCTGGTGGGGATTCTGTTCACCGGCTCGGTGCTGGTGGAGATCATCTTCTCGCTGGACGGCATCGGATTGCTGGGTTTCGAGGCGGTGAGCAACCGCGATTATCCGGTGATGTTCGGGACCCTCTACGCCTTCAGCCTGCTGGGCCTGGTGCTGAATCTGATCAGCGATCTGGCCTATCACTGGGTCGATCCCCGCATCGATTTCGACCGGCGGGAGGGATGACGCCATGCCCCTGACGCCGCTCGACCGCCGCCGCCTGGAGGTATTCCGCCGCAATCGCCGCGGCTTCTGGTCGCTGTGGATCTTCCTCGCCCTGTTCGCCGTCACCCTGGCGGCCGAACTGGTCGCCAATGACCGCCCCATCCTGGTCAGCTATGACGGGACGCTCTACGCGCCGGTGGTCAAGGACTATCCCGAGGTCACCTTCGGCGGCGATTTCCTGACCTATGCCGATTACCGCGATCCCTATATCGCCCAGAAGATCGCCGCCCATGGCTGGGCGCTGTGGCCGCCCATCCGGTTCGACTACCGCGCCATCAATTACGAGAGCACTGTCCCCCATCCGGCGCCGCCCTCGGCCGATAACTGGCTGGGGACCGACGATCAGGGCCGCGACGTGCTGGCCCGGCTGATCTACGGGTTGCGGCTGTCCATCCTGTTCGGCCTGACCCTGACCCTGGTCAGCACGGTGATCGGCGTCGCCGCCGGGGCGGTGCAGGGCTATTTCGGCGGCGTGCTGGATCTGGTGTTCCAGCGCTTCCTGGAAATCTGGGGCGGATTGCCCGAATTGCTGATCCTGATCATCATCGCCAGCATCATCAAGCCGGGGTTCTGGAGCCTGCTGGCGGTGCTGGTGCTGTTCTCCTGGACCAATCTGGTGGGGGTGGTGCGCGCCGAATTCCTGCGGGCGCGCAATTTCGACTATGTGCGCGCCGCCCGGACCCTGGGCATGCGCGACTCCCGCATCATGCTCCGCCATGTCCTGCCCAACGCCATGGTGGCGACCCTGACCTTCATGCCGTTCATCCTCAGCTCCTCCATCGTATCGCTGACCGCGCTGGATTTCCTCGGCCTGGGCCTGCCGCCCGGTTCGGCCTCGCTGGGCGATCTGCTGCGCCAGGGCAAGGAGAACCTCCAGGCCCCCTGGCTCGGCCTCACCGGCTTCATCACCGTCGCCGCCCTGCTGTCGCTGCTGGTGTTCGTCGGCGAGGCGGTGCGCGATGCCTTCGATCCCCGAAAGACAACGCCATGACTGACGTGTCATTTCATTGCCCCTCAAGCGCCGGGCGGGCGCCTCCGCGCCCTGGGCTTTCGCCGCATGAGCGGCGGCGGCCTTTGGCCTTGCCTCGGAGGTCATGAATGGATTCATCTGCTCCTCGGGCTGTTCTGGTGGTGGAGGATCTGGCGGTCAGCTTCGGCGGCGGCCCCGACACGGTCGCAGCCGTCAAGGGGGTTTCCTTCGCGCTGGCCAAGGGCGAGACCCTGGCCCTGGTGGGGGAATCCGGCTCGGGCAAGTCGGTGACCGCCCTGTCCATCCTGCAACTGCTGCCCTATCCCCGCGCCCACCATCCCCGGGGCAGCATCCGCCTCGACGGCATCGAGCTGGTGGGAGCGCCGGAGCGGACGCTCCGCGCGGTGCGCGGCGGCCGCATCGCCATGGTGTTTCAAGAGCCGATGACCTCGCTCAATCCGCTGCATTCCATCGAGAAGCAGGTGGGCGAGGTGCTGGAAATTCACGAGGGGCTGCGCGGGGCGGCCTTGCGCGCCCGGGTGCTGGATCTGCTGGCCATGGTCGGCATTCCCGAGGCGGCCAGGCGCCTGGATGCGCTGCCCCATGAATTGTCGGGCGGCCAGCGCCAGCGGGTGATGATCGCCATGGCCCTGGCCAATCAGCCGGATCTGCTGATTGCCGACGAGCCCACCACCGCGCTGGACGTCACCATCCAGGCCCAGATTCTGAAGCTGTTGAAGGAGTTGCAGAGCCGCCTGGGCATGGCGATGCTGTTCATCACCCATGACCTCGGCATCGTGCGCAAGATGGCCGACCGGGTCTGCGTCATGACCGAGGGCGAGATCGTCGAGACCGGTCCGGTGGCCACGGTGTTCGACGCGCCCCGGCACCCCTATACCCAGCGCCTGCTGGCGGCCGAGCCCCGGGGGCGGCCGGTGGCCGCCGCCGCCGATGCGGCGGTGGTGATGCGGGCCGAGGACCTCAAGGTCTGGTTTCCCATCAAGGGAGGGGTGTTGCGCCGGACCGTCGGCCATATCAAGGCGGTGGACGGGGTTTCGCTGGCGGTGCGCCAGGGCCACACCCTGGGCGTGGTGGGGGAATCCGGCTCGGGCAAGACCACCTTGGGGCTGGCCCTGCTGCGGCTGTTGGGCAGCGACGGCGCCATCCATTTCGGCGGCACCGCCATCCACGGCCTCGGCGCCGGGGCGTTGCGGCCGTTGCGCCGCGAGATGCAGATGGTGTTCCAGGACCCTTACGGCTCGCTCAGCCCCCGCCTGTCGGTGGGGCAGATCGTCGGCGAGGGGCTGGAGGTCCACAACCTGGCCACCGGCCCGGGCGAGCGCGAGGCGGCGATCATCCAGGCGCTGGAGGAGGTCGGCCTCGATCCCGCCAGCCGCGACCGCTATCCCCACGAATTCTCCGGCGGCCAGCGCCAGCGGGTCGCCATCGCCCGCGCCCTGGTGCTGAAACCCAAATTCATCGTGCTGGACGAACCCACCAGCGCGCTGGATGTTTCGGTTCAGGCCCAGATCGTCGATCTGCTGCGCCATATCCAGGCCCGCCACGGCATCGCCTATCTGTTCATCAGCCATGACCTGCGGGTGGTCCGCGCCCTGGCAGACGATCTGATGGTGATGAAGGACGGCAAGGTGGTGGAAGCCGGTCGCGCCGAGGTCCTGTTCTCGGCCCCCCGGACCGCCTATACCAAGGCGTTGATGGCAGCGGCGTTCACCCTGGATGTGGCCTGATCACGTCACCAGGACTTCAACCCCTTCCGCACCACCACCCTGTCCCGCTCGATGATCTTGCGGAAGCTTTCCGATGTGGTGGCCCAGTCCACCACATCGACCTTGTACGGCAGGTCGGACTCGGCGAAGTCGTCGGCCAGCGCCCCGGCGACCTTGAAGTCCAACGGGGTGTCGCCGATCACCGCCAGATCGAGGTCGGAATAGTCCTTGGTCTTCCAGGTGGCGCGCGAGCCGAAGGCCCAGACCTCCCGGTCGGGGACATGGCGTTCCAGGATATCGAGAACGATCCTCAGGTGATCCGGGCGAATGTCGATCAACGGCTCAGACATTGCGCTGTTCTAGGCGGGTCAGCAGATGGCGGGCAGCGGCGAGGAATTGGGGAATGCCCGCGAACGTCGCCCGCGCCTTGGCGGCATCATAGGTGTGCGAGGTGATGTTGCGCAGCTTGCGATATTCGAACCAAGCCCCGACATCGGCGATCAGGCCGCGTTCGCCCGCCGTGCGCATCAGGTCGCGATAATCGCCGTGGTCGGCCTCGGTCGGGGTGGCGGCATCCATCTCGATCCGGCGACGGATCATCTTGATGGAGATGTCCCAGACGAATTCGAAGTTCTGAATGACGCCGGCCATCATGGTGTTGCGGATGGTCGGGGACTGGGCGCTGAACCAAGCGTCATCGTCAACGGCGGCAATTCCGTTCTCCAACGAGGCGATGGCGTCCTTCAGGGTGGTCAGGTCGAGCATATTGGCCACCTCAGATCGTCCAGTCCAGTTGCGCCAGCTTGTCGCGGATGGTCTTGTCCAGCTCCGCCCCTTCCTTCATCTTCTTCGGTCGTGCCATTAAGTCCCCCGGATGATCCGCGGAGAACATCATACGCGCCCACGCCCGGAACGGAAGGTGGATGTGGCAGATGGGGAGTGTCGCTTCCGGTGGCGGGCTGCTAGCCCGGATTTCTCACACTCTCGCCATTTTTTTCTTCCGTCGTATCCGTGACAGTGTGAGAAATCCGGGCTAGAAGGAGCCTCATGAGTCTGTTCCGGTCCATCGCCACCGTCGGCGGCTTTACCCTGGCGTCGCGGGTCACCGGCCTGATGCGCGAGATGATGATCGCCCATTTCCTGGGAGCGGGGGTGGTGGCGGATGCCTTTTTCGTCGCCTTCCGCTTTCCCAACCTGTTTCGCTCGCTGTTCGCCGAGGGCGCTTTCAACTCCGCCTTCGTGCCGCTGTTCACCGGCAAGCTGACCGCCGCGGGCCGGGACGAGGCCCGCCGCTTCGCCGAGCAATCCCTGGCGGTGCTGTTCGTGGCCTTGACGCTGTTCGTGGCGGTGATGGAACTGGCCATGCCCTGGGCCATGGTCGGGCTGGCGCCGGGGTTCGGCTCGACCCCGGGCAAGATGGCGCTGGCGGTGGATTTCTCGCGCATCTGCTTTCCCTATCTGCTGTTCATCTCCCTGACCTCGCTCCAGGCCGGGGTGCTGAATTCGCTGGGCCGTTTCGCCGCCGCCGCCGGCACGCCAGTGCTGCTCAACCTCACCTCCATGGCCGGGTTGTGGCTGCTGGTGCCGTTCACCCCGACCGCCGGCCATGCCATGGCCTGGGGCACCTTCGCCGCCGGCATCGTCCAGTTCTCCTGGCTGGTGTTCTCGGTGCGCAAGGCGGGGATGAGCCTGCGTCTCACCCGGCCGCGCCTGACGCCCGAGGTCAGGCTGCTGTTCCGGCGCATCGTTCCCGGCGCGGTGGGGGCGGGGGTGTATCAGCTCAATCTGGTGATCAACACCATGATCGCCTCCATGGTGGCCGACGGCGCCGTCAGCTATCTCAACTATGCCGACCGGGTCAATCAATTGCCGCTGGGGGTGGTCGGCATCGCCATCGGCACCGCTTTGTTGCCGCTGTTGTCGCGCCAGCTGCGGGAGGGCGACGCCGCGGCGGCGGGGGAAAGCCAGAACCGGGCCATGGAATTCGGGCTGGTGCTGACCCTGCCGGCGGCGGTGGCGCTGATGGTGATCGCGGCGCCGGTGATCCGGGTGCTGTTCCAGCGCGGCAGCTTCGGGCCGGCCGAGACCGAGGCCACCGCCAGCGCCCTGGTGGCCTTCGCCATCGGCCTGCCGGCCTATGTCCTGGTCAAGGTGCTGACCCCCGCCTTCTTCGCCCGCGAGGATACCTCCACGCCGGTCCGGGTGGCGGGGGCCACCATGGTGCTGAACGTGGTGCTCAATCTGGCCCTGGTCGGCAGCCTCGCCCACGTGGGCATGGCCCTGTCCACCGCCATCGCCGCCTGGTTCAACGTGGTCGTGCTGGCGGTGCTATTGCGGCGGCGCGGGTTCTTCGCCATGGATCAGCGGCTGCGGCGCAAGACCCCGCGCATCATCGCCGCCTCCGCCGTCATGGCGGCGGCGTTGTGGGGCGCCCGGCTGCTGCTGTGGCCGTTGGCCCAGGGTCAGGTGCTGGCGGTGGTTGTGCTGGCGGTGCTGGTGGGGGTGGGGGGGCTCGCCTTCGGGGTGGCGGCCCATGCGCTGCACGCCGCCCGGCTGTCCGACATCAAGGCGATGATGCGCCGGTCATGACGCGCCATCGAACGGAAGGGGTCCGTTCGATGGCGCGCCGGGATCACGTATGCAACGGCCGTCCGTCCACCGCCAGGGCGGCTTCCTTGACGGCTTCGCCCAGGCCGGGATGGGCGTGGCTGGTCCGGGCGATGTCCTCGGCGGCGGCGCCGAATTCCATGGCCAGCACCAGTTCGGCCACCAGATCGCCGGCATTGGGGCCGATGATATGGGCGCCCAGGATCTTGTCGGTGGTGGCGTCGGCCAGGATCTTGACGAAGCCGTCGACCTCGTTCATGGAGCGGGCGCGGCCATTGGCGGTGAAGGGGAATTTACCGGCCTTATAGGCGATGCCGCCGGCCTTCAACTGCTCCTCGGTCTTGCCCACCGAGGCCACTTCCGGCCAAGTATAGACCACCGCCGGAATGGCCTCGTAATTGACGTGGCCGTGCTGGCCGGCCAGGATTTCGGCCAGGGCGACGCCCTCCTCCTCGGCCTTATGGGCCAGCATGGCACCGCCGACCACGTCGCCGATGGCGTAGACTCCCGGCACATTGGTGCGGAACTGGCCGTCGATGGCGACAAAGCCGCGCGGGTCCAGCGCCACTCCGGCCTTGTCGAGGCCCAGGCCGGTGGTGAAGGGTCTGCGGCCGATGGCCACCAGGACGCAATCGGCCTCGATGGTCTCGGGGGTGCCGCCGGCGGCGGGCTCGATGGTGACGGCGGCGGTCTTGCCGGTCTTTTCCACCTTGGTCACCTTGGTGCCGAGCTTGAAGGCCATGCCCTGCCGGCCCAGGATGCGTTGCATCTGCTTGGACACTTCGCCGTCATTGAACGGCAGGATGCGGTCGAGAAACTCGACCACGGTGATCTTGGCGCCCAGCCGGCCCCAGACGGTGGCCAGTTCCAGGCCGATGACGCCGCCGCCGATCACCACCAGATGCTTCGGCACCCTGGCCAGGGCCAGGGCGCCGGTGGACGACACGATCACCGTCTCGTCCATGGCGATGCCGGGCAGGGGGGTGACGTCCGAGCCGGTGGCGATGACGATGTGCTTGGCGGCCAGGGTCCTGTCGCCGTCCGCGGCGGTCACCTTGACCTGACCGGGGGCGATGATCTCGGCGGCGCCGACGACATAGGTCACCTTGTTCTTCTTGAACAGGAACTCGATGCCCTTGGTGTTGTCGGCGACCACCTTGTCCTTGTGGCCCATCATGCCGGCCAGGTCCAGTTCGACCTTGCCCAGCTTGACGCCGAACGCCGCCATGTCATGGGCGCAGGCGTGGTAGTGGTGCGAGGCCGACAGCAGGGCCTTGGACGGAATGCAGCCGACATTGAGGCAGGTTCCGCCCAGGGTGCCGCGCTTTTCGACGCAGGCGGTCTTGAGGCCCAATTGGGCGGCGCGGATGGCGGCGACATAACCGCCGGGGCCGCCGCCGATGACGACGACGTCGAAGCTGTTATCGGACATGGCTCACATCTCCAGCAGGATACGCTGCGGGTCCTCGATGCACTCCTTGACCCGCACCAGGAAGGACACCGCCTCGCGGCCGTCGATGATGCGGTGATCATAGGACAGCGCCAGATACATCATGGGCCGAGCCGCGATGGAGCCGTCGGGCATGACCATGGGGCGCTGCTGCACCTTGTGCATCCCCAGAATGCCCGATTGCGGCGTGTTGAGGATGGGGGTGCTCATCAGCGAGCCGTAGACGCCGCCATTGGAGATGGTGAAGGTGCCGCCGGTCAGGTCTTCCATGGACAGCTTGCCGTCGCGGGCCTTCTTGCCCAGGGCGGCGATGCCCTGCTCGACCCCGGCGAAGGACAGCGCGTCGGCGCCGCGCAGCACCGGCACCACCAGACCCTGGGGGGTGCCGACCGCGACGCCGATATCGTAGTACTTCTTGTAGACCAGATCCTCGCCGTCGATCTCGGCATTGACCGCCGGCCAATCCTTCAGCGCCGCCACCGAGGCCTTCACGAAGAACGACATGAAGCCCAGCTTGGTGCCGTGGCGCTTCTCGAACTGGTCCTTGTACTGGTTGCGCAGGTCGAACAGCGCCGTCATGTCCACCTCGTTGAAGGTGGTCAGCATGGCGGCGGTGTTCTGGGCCTCCTTCAGGCGCTCGGCGATGCGCTTGCGCAGCCGGGTCATCTTGACCCGCTCTTCCAGCTCGGCCTTGAGGCGCGGGCCGGAAGGGGCGGCGGGCTTGGCGGCTGCCGGGGCGGGCGCGGCGGCGGCCAGGACATCGCCCTTGGTGACGCGGCCGTCCTTGCCGGTGCCGGCGATGGTGGCGGGATCGAGTCCGGCATCGGCGGCGATCTTCTTGGCCGACGGCATGACGGCGGCGGCGGGAGCGGCGGCCGGAGCTGGGGCCGGCGCCTTGGCAGCGGCGGGAGCCGCGGAGGTGGCGGCGCCGGCGGCACCGATCACCCCCAGCAGGGCGCCGACCTCGACGGTGGCGCCGATGGCGGCGGCAATCTCGGTCAGCGTGCCGGCACAGGGCGCGTTGACTTCGACGGTGACCTTGTCGGTTTCCAGCTCCACCAGCGGCTCGTCGGCGCGGATGGCGTCGCCGACCGCCTTGAACCATTTGGCGATGGTGGCTTCGGACACGGATTCGCCCAGGGTGGGCACCTTGACTTCGGTGGACATCTCTTGGTTTCCCTTCTAGGCGTGCAGGCTGGACAGCTTGGTGGCGCGGCGGAACGGCTGGGGCAAATCGGTCAGATTGCCGGCCAGGGACATATCGACGATCCATTCCTGCTCGGCCATGTGGGTCTTGTAGAGACCGGTGGCCGGCGAGGCGGCGGAGCGGCGGCCGCAATAGGCGGCGCGTTTGGCCTTGATCTCCAGTTCCTCGCAGATGAACTCGATGCGGCGGTCGACGAAGGTCCACGGCCCCATATTGGCCGGTTCCTCCTGGACCCAGATCACCTCGGCATGGGGATAGCGGGCAAGCTGGGTCTTCACCGCATCCTTGGGCCAGGGGTAAAGCTGCTCGACGCGGATGATGGCCACATCCTTGATGCCGCGCTTGGTGCGCTCTTCCAGCAGGTCGTAATAGACCTTGCCCGAGCACAACAGGACGCGGCGGACCTCGGGGCCGGCCACCAGGGTCTCGGTCTCCTCCAGCACGCGCATGAAGCGGGTGCCGGTGCGGAACTGGTCGAGGGTGGAGACGCACAGCTTGTGCCGCAGCAGCGACTTCGGACTCATCACGATCAGCGGCTTGCGGTAGTTGCGCCGCACCTGGCGCCGCAGGGCATGATAATAGTTGGCCGGCGTGGAGATATTGCAGACCAGCCAGTTATCCTCGGCCGACATCTGGAGATAGCGCTCCCAGCGGGCCGAGGAATGCTCCGGTCCCTGGCCCTCATAGCCGTGGGGCAGTAGCATCACCAGACCCGACATGCGCAGCCACTTGGACTCGCCTGAATTGATGAACTGGTCGATGATCACCTGGGCGCCGTTGGCGAAATCGCCGAACTGGCCTTCCCACAGCACCAGCGCGTTGGGCTCGGCCTGGGAATAGCCGTATTCGAACCCCAGCACCGCTTCTTCCGACAGGGGGCTGTCGATGACCTCGAACCGGGCCTGGGTGTCGCGGATGTGGTTGAGCGCCACATAACGGGCTTCGCTGTCCTGGTCGGTCAGCACGCAGTGGCGCTGCGAGAAGGTGCCGCGGCCCACATCCTGACCGGACAGCCGGACCGGATTGCCTTCCACCAGCAGGGTGCCGAAGGCCAGCGCCTCGGCGGTGGCCCAATCGATGCCGCTCCCCGAATCCACCATTTCCTTCTTGGCCTGGAGCTGGCGCAGCACCTTGCGGTTGGCGTTGAAATCGGCCGGGACCCGCGCCAGGGCATAGCCCACATCCTTGAGAACCTCGCTGGCGACGCCGGTCTTGTCCTCCCGGTATTCCTCCTCGCCGGCCAACTGCACCAGACCCTGCCACTTGCCTTCCAGCCAGTCGGCCTTGTTGACCTTGAAGCTCTTGGCCGCCTGGAACTCGGCCTCCAGGCGGGCCTGGAACTCGGCGGAGATGGCGTCGGCCTGCTCCTGGGTCAGGCTGCCCTCCGCCACCAGCTTGGCGGAATAAAGCGCCCGCGTGGTCGGCAGTTCGGCGATCTTGCGATACATCAGGGGCTGGGTGAAGGCCGGTTCGTCGGCCTCGTTATGGCCGTGGCGGCGGTAGCACACCATGTCGATCACCACGTCGGACTTGAACTCCTGGCGGTATTCGGTGGCGATGCGGGCGATGTGGACCACCGCTTCCGGGTCGTCGGCGTTGACGTGGAACACCGGCGCCTGCGGCCCCTTGGCCACGTCCGACGAATAGGGGCCGGAGCGCGAATATTGCGGGGCGGTGGTGAAGCCGATCTGGTTGTTGATGATGATGTGGATGGTGCCGCCGGTGGCGTAGCCCTTCAGCTGCGACAGCAGCAGGGTCTCGGGCACCACGCCCTGGCCGGCGAAGGCGGCATCGCCGTGCAGGATGATGCCCATCACCTTGGCGCGCTCTTCGTCGTTCTTCTGGGTCTGCTTGGCGCGGACCTTGCCGACCACCACCGGGCCGACCACTTCCAGGTGGGACGGATTGGGCACCAGCGACAGATGCACCACCTTGCCGTCGAAATCCCGATCGGCCGAGGTGCCGAGATGGTATTTGACGTCGCCGGAGCCCTGGACATCCTCGGGATTGGCGGCATTGCCCTGGAATTCCGAGAAGATGGCCTGGTAGGGCTTCTTCATGAAATTGGCCAGGATGTTGAGGCGGCCGCGATGGGCCATGCCCAGCACCACTTCTTCCAGGCCCAACTGGCTGCCGCGCTTAAGGATCTGCTCCAGCGCCGGGACGACGGTCTCGCCGCCTTCCAGGCCGAACCGCTTGGTGCCGGTATACTTGACCTGCAGGAAGCGCTCGAACCCTTCCGCCTCGGTCAGGCGCTCCAGGATGGCCTGCTTGCCGCGCGGGGTGAAGTCGGTGCGGTTCTGAATGGATTCGATGCGCTTTTGGATCCAGGCCTTCTGATCGGGGTACTGGATATGCATGAACTCGACGCCGATGCTGCCGCAATAGGTCTCCTGCACCACCCGCATGATGTGGCGCAGGGTGGCGGTTTCCAGCCCCAGCACGTTGTCGATGAAAATCTCGCGGTCGAGATCGGCATCGGTGAAGCCGTAGGTGCGGTAATCCAGCTCGGAATGGGTCTCGACCCTGGCGAGGCCCAGCGGGTCCAGATGCGCCAGCAGATGGCCGCGCACCCGGTACGAGCGGATCAGCATCAGCGCCCGGATGGAATCCAGCTGGGCCTGGCGGATTTCCGCCGCGCCCGCCGCCGGCGCCGGTTTGCCGGCCGGCTTGGCCCCGGGTTTGGCGGCTTCGGGGTCGGCGGCGCCGATGACCTTGAGGTCGCGCCGGGCGCCGGTGGTTCCCTTGAAGTCGCCGAGAAGCTGGGCGCCGTCGTCCTTCAGCTCATGAAAGAACGTGACCCAGGACGAGTCAACCGCGGTGGGGTCGTCAAGGTAGCGGGCATAAAGCTCCGCGATGAACACGGCGTTGCCGCCGGAGAGGAATGACGTCTCGTCGATCTGCTTTGTCATGAACGGATTGACGCAGGGTCTCGCCCGCGTCCCTTTCGTGTTCGGGCCGGGCGCCGCGCGGTTGACGGCGCAAACGTCTTTTTTATTTTTGACCCAATTCTTATTTTTGTCTCGAAGGAATTCGGTCCGGCGTCCCCTAGTGGAAAAAATCCGACATTTGCGTCCCTCGCAAATTTCAGATTTGTTTCCACAATCCAACTCGTTGGTGGTCCGATCCCGACGCCTGGGAAGCAAGCGTC
>Ga0316222_1000744_pt1 | contig 46509 bp, 42 predicted proteins | sample TBH18011metaG_FD_206008 | JGI IMG/M metagenome (GOLD analysis project Ga0316222, IMG submission 206008) | Freshwater microbial communities from Trout Bog Lake, Wisconsin, USA - TBH18011 | ecosystem: Environmental > Aquatic > Freshwater > Lake > Hypolimnion/Profundal zone | place: USA: Wisconsin... | reverse complement strand
GCATCAGACCTTCTGGCCCTGGCTGAAGCAGAAATACGGCTACACCGACGATATGGCCGGCGTGGACACCTTCAATCTGCAACCCTTCTTGCTCGATAAGACGCTGGCCATGCAGGGCTATCCGTCTTCTGAGCCGTTTGAGGCGATGCAGGCAAAAGAGAAGGTGAATTTCTATCTGTTCGGCGATTACGGCTACCCGCCCTACAGCAACACGCTGGTTTCCACGCCAAAATGGCTGGCCGCCAACCCGGACGCCGCGCGCGCCTTCATCAAGGCCACGATGGAAGGCTGGGTGAGCTACTTCAAAGACCCGACCCCCGCCAACAAGCTGATCAAGATTGATAATCCGAAGATGCCGGATGAGCAGCTGACCTTCGCGCTGGAGTGGATGAAGAAGAACCACGTGCTCGATAAAGGCGGCGTGGCGGTGGGCACCATGACGGCAGATCGTTGGAAAGCCACGTACGACTTCCTGGTGCAGGCCAAGCTGCTCAAGCCGGACGTTGATTGGAAAAAGGCGTTCACCACGAAATACGTCGATGGTTTGAACATCAAAGCCTGATGTTTTCTCAACCGTCATTGCCAACGAAGCGTGGCAATCCAGGAGATATGCCAAGCAATTCCTGGATTGCCACGTCACCTTCGGTTCCTTGCAATGACGAGTGGGGAACATTGCAGGTAGATTTCACATGAGCACGCCCATGTTCGACCAAGCCACCATCGAACCTGTCGTCACCACCCCGGTGGTGGAATTGCTGAGCGCGGACAAGGTGTTCTCCAACGGCACGCGCGGTCTGGCCCCGGTGGATCTCGCCATTCAACCCGGCGAGTTCATCTGCCTGATCGGCCCCTCCGGCTGCGGCAAATCCACGCTGCTCAAGCTGATCGCTAATCTGATCGAGCCATCCGATGGCCGCGTGCAATGGTGGCGTGGCGATTTCTCCAAAGTGGGCAGTGCGGGCCGCAAACTCGCTTTCGTCTTCCAAGACCCGACTTTGATGCCCTGGGCGAAGGTGGACACCAATGTGCGCCTGCCGCTCGACCTTGCCGGTGTGCCGAAAGCCGAGGCGCAGGCGCGGGCGGCTGAAGCGCTGGAAGGCGTGGGGCTGACAGCCGCCGCTCGTCGTTTCCCGCGTCAGCTCTCCGGCGGCATGCGCATGCGCGTCTCCATCGCCCGCGCCCTCGTCACCGAGCCTGACCTGCTGCTGATGGATGAGCCCTTCGGCGCACTCGATGAATTCACCCGCAACAAGCTCGACGAAGACCTCGTGCGTCTGTGCCATGAGCGGGGCTTGACCAATGTTTTCGTCACCCACTCCATCTACGAGGCAGTGTTTCTCTCCACCCGCATCATCATCATGGCCGCCAATCCGGGCCGGGTGTTTGCTGAATTCGTGGTCGATGAGCCGATGCCGCGCGACGATCATTTCCGCCGCTCCGACCGCTTCGCCGCGCTGTGCCGAGAGATGAGCGCGCTGCTGTCGGATGCGTCACTGGCGAGTGTTGTGTCATGAAGCGCCCCTTGATCGAACGCCCCTGGTTCAGCCGGGTGATGGCCCCCATCGGGGTCGGCATAGTGTTGCTGTTTTTCTGGCAGCATCTGTGCACCGTCTACGAGATCCCGAAATACCTCTTTCCGCGCCCGACCGACGTTGCCCTCGCCTTCGCCGAGAATTGGCGACCGCTGCTCGGCTCGTTGGTGAGCACGCTGTATGTGACGATGATGGCGTTCGGCTTGGCCGTGCTGCTCGGCACCTTCACCGCCTTCCTTTTCGTGCAAAGCCGCCTCGTGGAACTCAGCCTGCTGCCCTATGCGGTGCTGTTGCAGGTGACACCGATTGCAGCCGTCGCCCCGCTGATCATCATTCTGGTCAAAGACACCACCACTGCGCTGACCTTGTGCGCCACTGTGATTGCGATTTTTCCGATCATCTCCAACACCACCATCGGCCTGCGCACCGTCGATCCTGGCCTTGCCGCCTATTTTCGGATGAACAAGGCGGGGCGGTGGGAGACTTTGTGGCGGCTGCGCATTCCCTCCGCTTTGCCGTTCTTTCTGGCCGGTTTGCGGATTTCCTCCGGCCTCGCTTTGGTGGGGGCCGTGGTGGCGGAATTCATCGCGGGCACTGGCGGCACCAGTGCGGGCCTGGCCTATCAGATCATGCAGGCGAGTTTTCAGCTCGATATCCCGCAAATGTTTGCCGCCCTTTTCCTGATCACCATCACCGGCGTCGTCCTCTTCGCCCTCATGGTCTGGTTGCAGCAGGCGCTGCTCGGACAGTGGCACGAGAGCGCGATGGAAGCCGAACGCTGAACGCCACGGAGATTTTTAGATGCTGACCACCAAACAGAAGACCCTCCGCAAATTCTGGTATGCGACGGTGCCGCTGCACACGCTGACTGACGGCCCGGTGCCGTTCCGCCTGATGGGCGAGGATATCGTGATTTTCCGCGACGAGAATGGCGAGCCCGCGGCCCTGGCGGATCGCTGCTGTCACCGCACGGCTAAGCTGTCCAAGGGCTGGGTGGATGAGGGCAAAATCACCTGCGGCTATCACGGTTGGACCTATGACCGCGAGGGCAAGCTTGTCCGCATTCCGCAATTCGACTCCGAGACGGTGCTGCCGCGCCATTCAGTGCCCAGTCATCACTGCGTGGGCCGTTATGGCTATGCCTGGGTGGCGCTGGATGATCCGCTTTTGCCGATTTTTGACGTGCCCGAAGACAACGACCCGGCCTATCGCCGCATTTTCCAATTCGACCAAACCTGGAATTGCGCGGCGATGCGGATGATGGAGAACTCGTTCGACAACGCGCATTTCTCCTTCGTCCATAAAAACACCTTCGGCATCGCCACCGCGCCCAAGCCGAAGAAATACGAGATCGAGGAGACTGATTACGGCTTCTATGCCGCCTCGCTGATCGAAATCCTCAACCCGCCAATTGCCCATCAAGTCACCGGCAGCACGGCGGAGACCACCGAGCGCAACATGCGCAATGCCTGGTATTTGCCGTTCTGCCGCAGGCTCGACATGGAATACCCCTCCGGCATTCGTCACATCATCATCAACTCCGCCACCCCCATCGATGACGGGCGGATTCAGTTGGTGCAACTGCTCTATCGCAACGACACCGAAGCCGATTGCCCGACCGAGAAGCTGATTGAATGGGATGCGGTGATCATCGAGGAAGATCGCGGCGTGCTCGAATCCACCGACCCGGACGCCATTTTGGATGTCAGCCGCAAGATTGAGCAGCACATGCCGTCTGACCGCCCCGGCATGATCATGCGCCGTCGCCTGCTGGAAATGCTGCGCGCCAATGGCGAGGAAGAAGTGACCCGCGCCTATGATTGAACCCGTCTTCCCGCCCTCCGGCGATGTTCTGCTCCGCCGCGCCACCCTGCCGGGTTGCCTACTTGAAGGCACGCAGCCGGAGTTGGTGCGCCGCGATCTCCTGATCCAAAACGGTCATATCGCCGCCATTGGCCCGGCGCTGACGGCCTCGGTGCCGGAGGTTGATCTTGATGGCGGCATGGTCTGGCCGGGCTTTGTCGATCTGCACACCCATCTCGACAAGGGTCATACATGGCCGCGTGCCTCCAACGCCGACGGCACGCATGTGGCTGCCGTGCAGGCGGTGATGGCGGATCGGCAGGCGCATTGGTCGGCGGAGGATGTGGCAACCCGGATGGATTTCGCCCTGCGCTGTGCTTATGCGCACGGCACGGTGGCGATCCGCACCCATTTGGACAGCTTCGGCCCGCAACTCGACATTTCCTGGCCGGTGTTTCGCCAGATGCGCGCCGATTGGGCCGGGCGGATTGCGTTGCAGGCGGTGGCGCTGGTGCAACTCGACGCTTATGGCAGCGATTTTGTGGAGGATATGGCGGATGTCGTCGCTGAATCCGGCGGGCTGATCGGCGGCTCCGGCGCGTTGCAGCCCAACGCATCGGCGCTGATCCGGCGGGTGTTCGATTTGGCGGTGGATCGCAATCTTGATGTCGATCTGCACACCGATGAAAGCGGCGATCCGAATGCCCGCACGCTGGCACTGATCGCCGAGGAGACGATCAAGCGCGGTTGGCAGGGGCGTGTGACCTGTGGGCATTGCTGTTCGCTGGCCATTCAGGACCAGCGCTATTCCCGCGAGGTGATCGCCCGTGTGGCCGCCGCCGGGATCAACGTGGTCTCGCTGCCGATGGTCAATCTGTATCTGCAAGGCCGCAAACACGGCACGCCGACATGGCGCGGCATCACCTTGCTGCATGAATTGCGGGCGGCCGGGGTGAAGGTGGCGGTGGCATCCGACAACACGCGCGACCCGTTCTATGGTTTTGGCGATCTCGATCTGGCCGAGGTGTTCCGCGAGTCGGTGCGAATCGGCCATCTCGATCTGCCGGTCGGCTCCTGGCCACGTGCGATGACGTCCGCGCCTGCCGAGATTATGAAACTGCCAGCAGGCCGCCTGCGCGTCGGCGCTGTGGCCGATCTGGTGCTGTTCCGTGCGCGGGACTGGAGCGAATTGCTCTCCCGCACCCAAACCCGCCGCATTGTGCTGCGCGCTGGGCGGGTGATCGACGCTGAATTGCCGGATTATCGCGAGCTTGACCACCTGTTCACCACCGCCCAGCCAGAAGGAGAGGCCGCATGACCAGCCTGCGCGTGTTCGATCTTGCCGCCCTTGATGCCGGTGTGGGCATTGCCGATCTGCGCGCCGTGTGCAGCAGCATTGGGTTTTTCTACATCACCAATCACGGCATCGACCTCAATCTGATCGAAGCCGCCGCACGGGAGATGCGGGCGCTGTTCGCGCTGCCCTTGGAGGAGCGCATGGCGATCTGTCTGGCGAACTCCAACTGCCATCACGGCTACGAGCCGATGAAGGCGCAGACGCTGGAAGAGGGTATGCCGCCCGATCTGAAAGAGGGCTTCTACATCGGCAACGAGATCACTGTCGATCATGCCTATGTAAAGGCAGGATATTTCAACATGGGCCCCAACCAATGGCCCGCCAGCCTGCCGAATTTCCGCCCGGTGATGCTGGAGTATTTTGCCGATTTGGAAGCAACTGCGGTGCGGTTGATGCGGGCGATGGCGCTGTCTCTGGGTCTACCGCGCACCCATTTCGACGCTTTCTGCCACGATCCGATGGCGGTTCTGCGCCTGCTGCATTACCCGCCGCAGCCCGCCAATCCTGAGCCTGGCGAGAAAGGCTGTGGTGCGCATTCCGATTGGGGCTGCCTGACACTGCTCTGGCAGGACGAAAACGGCGGCTTGCAGGCGCATTCCGGCGGCGAATGGATCGATGCCCCGCCAATTCCCGGCACCTTCGTGATCAACATCGGCGACATGTTCGCCCGCTGGACCAACAATCTCTATCGCTCAACGCTGCATCGGGTGATCAACGCCTCCGGCCACGAACGCTATTCAATGCCCTTCTTCTTCGAAGGCAGCCCCGGCCATCCGGTGACGGCTTTGCCGGGTTGTGTGGCTGAGGGGGAGGCAGCTTTGTATGCGCCCACAACGGTGTCGGACCATCTGACGCAGATGTATCGCCGCACGTTTGTGTAGACGCCGCCTGACGGCTCTGACAGGGCGCAAAAATCCAATATACGTGACCAGACGCCGCAGCATGTCCTGCGGCGTTTGTGCTACACACGCATTCCCGGCGAAGGTGCTGCACCGATCCGCGTCTATGCCGTCAAGGGCGATATCCTTGATGCAGAGGCGGGCGAAAATGGCGAGTGAAGCCGCCCGGCGATACGCCGCAAAGCTGGGGGTGGCGCTGCCCGCGTCACTTCCAGCCACTCCGCCTCCCCCTGCCCTGGCATCTGTTGCCACTGTTGCCACTGTTGCCACTAATTTAGAGAACGATAGAGCCGCCCCTAAAATCGATTTTCAAGAAACTAATGATTTCAATGCATTGGTCGAATCCTTGGCGATGGCCATGTCTCACAAGCCTGGCGTGACACTCAGAGACCCAGAGCGGGCGATGGACTATTTCCGGGCGAGTGCGCGCAACCGGCTGGCGCGGATCGATGATCCAATGGCGCGCGGGCTTGTGGCGGGGTTCGAGACGCACCGGGCAGCGCCGGGACCAGTCAAACCCTGACAACCGACCGACACCGCCCCGCGTGCGCGCGTGCCATACGCGAGGCACCGTCATATGGGAAAATATGGGAAATTCTGGCCAGAGTTTTTCCCGCATATAAAAAGCCTGCCCGAATTTTTTTACTCCATAAAAGCCCCCCTCGCGGGTCCCCTCCGCGCATAACTGAATGCGGGGGCATTCACGGCGCGATGATCGGCCAGCTATAGGGACTGCAATTTGGGTAACGCCAACCGGCAACAGGTAACGCACAGCCTGCCGAGACGGGTAACGATGGCGGCACCCGCGCACCAACTCGAGGCCGCACTTACGGACAATGCACACATTGCAGCCGAGCTTGCATTACCACCACCTGACACCGAGGCCAGGGCAGCACAAAACCGGCGGCGGACTGAAATGGTGAAGGGATTGCTGGCGGGATATCGAGCACATTGCAGGCCCCGCCAATGACTGAAAATAGAGTCGTATCAGTTCTATCTCTGGCATTGATCCATGCCAGTTTTGCCGTTTGCTATCGGCATCGGTTAGGCTCTCGCACAGGTTCGCCCGAACTATTGGGGCGCAGCAAATTGGAGTTCCCCAATGCGTTTGTATGCGATCGTTCTCGCGTGCGGTCTTTTGGCTGGTTGCGCCAATCACCCTATCGATTGTGCTGTTGGGTTTCATCATGGCGACTGCCTCCCTGGCACAGCGGGATATGATGATCCTGACAAATTTGCGGCAGTGGATGACCGAGCTTGCCAATCATACGGCATGAAGCCCGGCACGAGCCAGTATGCTGACTGCCGCATTAAACTCCGTGGGCAGCATAACACCGGTATGTTCCAGTAGCACGCTGCCCTGTCCCGCCCCGGGCGCGCGTTTGGCGCTGATGATACAGCGGTAACAGCGCTACCATTTTTAAATGGGGATAAATGGCGAACTGTGATGCCGTTTTCGCCGTTTGTTACCGGCACGGGAACCGCGCCGCATCAACCTAGCGACTGATCTTCGCCTGATATAACAGACATAACAGGCACCCCGCGCGTATGTGCTGCGAATTATTCGCGCCTATAAAAAGCTCCGGTTTGTGTCCCTCTCGCCATGATAGGCACCACGGGCATTTCACGGCGCTGATCGCCGCTAGCTATTGCGTGCCGGTGGTGTCCGCACTGTCCGCAGTCTAGGGCATAGAGCATGGAAGGGGACGGCACGCGTGCGGGCCAATAATTCGCCCCGGTTCGCCCAAATTCGCACCAAGCCGCCGCCGCAGTAGGGGACTAGGTAGGGGACGATCTGAATTTTTGAGAAAAAACCGCAGTTTTCTGCGCGCCCGGTGGCGGAGAGGGTGGGATTCGAACCCACGGTACGCTTACACGTACAACGGTTTTCGAGACCGTCACAATCGGCCACTCTGTCACCTCTCCGCGGCCGGGAGGCGCCTTATAGACAGGCAGGCGGAGTGATGCAACGGGGGTTCGTCACGTCTGCTGCGCATTCTGATTGACTCGTGCGGTAGTCAGGCTATAAGCCGCCCTTCCCGATGCACCGGGTGCTCTTCGCAAGCTGCGATGTGGCACGCGGAATTCTGTGTCTCTTGTTTCTATATGCCTCGCTCAGGACGCAATCACGATGTTCGCAGTCATCCGCACCGGCGGAAAACAGTATCGCGTCAGCCCGAATGACGTGCTGAAGGTCGAGAAGATCGAAGCCGAAGCCGGCACGACCGTGACTTTCACCGATGTCCTCGCACTTGGCGGCGAAGGCAAGTTGACCCTCGGCGCGCCGGTTGTGGCTGGCGCTTCCGTCACCGCCACCGTCGTCGCGCAGGATAAGCTCGACACCGTGATCATCTTCAAGAAGCGTCGTCGGCAGAATTCGCGCCGCAAGAATGGCCATCGCCAGCCGATGACCGTTCTGCGCGTGTCCGAAATCTCCGCCGCCTGATCAGGAGCACCATACCATGGCACATAAAAAAGCTGGTGGTTCGTCGCGCAACGGTCGCGATACCGCAGGCCGCCGTCTCGGCGTTAAGAAGTTCGGTGGCGAGAGCGTCATCGCGGGCAACATCATCATCCGTCAGCGCGGCACCAAGGTGAAGCCGGGCACGAATGTTGGTCTGGGCAAGGATCACACCATCTTCGCGCTCGTCGATGGCAATGTGAAGTTCTCCAAGACCGGTGATGACCGCGTGGTTTGCTCTGTTCAGCCGCTGCCGGTCGCCGCCGAGTAAGCGCGCACGACCCGTTTGAGTTTTCCGAAGGGGTCGGCGCAAGTCGGCCCTTTTTGGTGTTTTAGGCGTATGTCCCGATGAAATTCCTCGACCAAGCCAAGATCTATTGCCGCTCCGGCGATGGCGGGGATGGCGTGATCGCATTCCGCCGCGAGCGCTTCATCGAATATGGCGGCCCTGATGGCGGCGATGGTGGCCGGGGTGGACATATCGAGTTCATCGCCATGCAGAATCTGAACACGCTGATCGATTTCCGCTACACCCAGCATTTCCGTGCCCGCAAAGGTGGCAACGGGGCTGGTTCGGACCGCACGGGCGCTGCTGCAGACGACGTGCTGATCCAGGTGCCGGTCGGCACGCAGATTTTTGCCGATGATCAGGAAACTCTGCTCGCCGATCTCGACGTGCCGGGCAAGCGCATCCGGCTGCTGCGTGGCGGTGATGGCGGGCATGGCAACACGCATTTCAAAACCTCCACCAACCGCTCCCCGCGCCGGGCAGATGTGGGTTGGCCGGGTGAAGAGCGTTGGATTTGGCTGCGATTGAAGCTGATCGCCGATGCCGGGCTGGTCGGGTTGCCGAATGCTGGCAAATCCACCTTCCTGTCGGTGGTGTCTGCCGCCAAGCCGAAGATTGCCGATTATCCGTTCACCACGTTGCACCCGCAATTGGGTGTGGTGCGGCTGTCGATGACGCAGGAATTCGTGATCGCTGACATTCCCGGCCTGATCGAGGGGGCGCATGAAGGCGCCGGCTTGGGCGACCGCTTCCTCGGCCATGTCGAGCGTTGCGCGGTGCTGTTGCATCTGATCGACGGTGCCGCCGGTAAGGTGGTGGATCAGTGGCGCACGATTCGCGAGGAGCTGGAATCCTATGGCGGCGGGCTGGTCGGCAAGCCGGAGATCATCGCACTCAACAAAACCGATGCGATGAGCCCGCGTGAGATTTCGTCGCGCAAAGCAGCGCTGGCCAAGGCTTCGGGGGCGAAGGTGATGCTGGTCTCCGGCGTTTCCGGTGAGGGCGTGAAGGAAGTGCTGGGCGCATTGTGGACGGCGATTGTGGAGGCGCGGGCGACGAAATGAGCGAGCTGCCTGTTTTCGGCAAAGCGCGCCGGATTATCGTCAAGATCGGCAGCGCGTTGCTGGTCGATGAGGCCAAGGCGGCCCCGCGCATTGCATGGCTGGAAGGCGTGGCTGAAGACATAGCTGCTTTGCGCGCGGCGGGATCGGAAGTGATCGTCGTCAGCTCCGGCGCGATTGCCCTGGCCCGTCGCAGCCTGAAGCTGACGCAAAAGAAGCTGAAGCTGGAAGAAAAACAGGCGGCGGCGGCGGTCGGTCAAATCCGTCTGGCGCAGGCCTGGGCGGAGGGGTTGGCGAAGCAGGGGCTGACGGCGGCGCAATTGCTGCTCACGCTGGAAGACACCGAAGATCGCCGTCGCTATCTCAATGCGCGTGAGACGCTGAACACGCTGCTCGGCTTTGGTTGCATTCCGGTGATCAACGAAAACGACACCGTGGCGACGGCTGAAATCCGATTCGGCGATAATGACCGTCTCGCCGCCCGAGTCGCCGAGATGGTGCAGGCGGATCAGTTGTTGCTGCTGTCCGATATTGACGGCCTCTACACCGCCGATCCGCGTCGCCATGCCGATGCGAAGCACATTCCGGTGGTGGAGCACATCACCGATGACATCGAGGCGATGGGGGGCGAGCCGCCGCCGGGCTATTCTTCGGGCGGCATGCGCACCAAATTGGTCGCCGCCCGGATTGCCACCAATGCGGGTTGTGCGATGGCGATTGGCCTCGGCCATGTCGAGCGGCCGCTGCGCGCGTTGCAGAATGGCGCGCCGTGCACCTGGTTCCTGCCCAACCCGGAAGGCCGCTCTGCCCGCAAACGCTGGATCGGTGGCTCGTTGCAGCCTGCTGGCGTGTTGGTGGTCGATGAGGGGGCCGAAAAGGCGCTCAAGCGGGGCAAATCGCTGTTGCCTGCGGGCGTGCGTGAACTGACCGGCGGCTTCGAACGTGGCGACGCCATTGAGGTGCGCAATGCCGAGGGCCGCGTGTTGGCGCGCGGGTTGTCGGCTTATTCGAGTGCGGATGCGGTGAAAATCATTGGTCATCAATCCAGCGAGATCGAAGCTTTGCTCGGCTGGCGCGGGCGCGATGAGGTGATTCATCGCGATGATCTGGTGTTGATGTGAAACTTTCCCATCGTTGAACAATTGACCAAAACCGGGGCACACTTCCCTTCGGAGACCGCCATGCATATCGAGCAATCCGCCATCACCCAGTGGCTCAGCGACGCGGCCAGTGCCGCGCGTGCGGCATCGGATGTGCTGGCGCGGATGCCGCAGGCGCAGCGCAATGAAGGTCTGCGGGCCGCCGCCGCACAATTGCGCGCGCAATCCGCCGAGATCGTCGCCGCCAACGCACAGGATATCGCAGCCTTTGATGCCGCCGGTGGTTCGGCCGCCTTCCGCGATCGCCTGCTGCTCACCCCCGCCCGCGTGGACGCCATGGCGGTGGGGTTGGAGGAGATTGCCGAACAGCCCGACCCGCTCGCCCGCGTGCTGGCCGAATGGACGCGCCCGAATGGGCTGGTGATGCGCCGTGTGGCGCAGCCGCTCGGCGTGATTGGGATGATCTATGAAAGCCGCCCGAATGTCGGCGCGGATGCATCGGGCATCTGCCTGAAATCCGGCAATGCGGTGATTCTGCGCGGTGGTTCGGACAGCAAGCATTCCGCTCGCGCCATTCACGCAGCCTTCACCGCCGGGCTGAAACAGGCCGGGATTCCTGAGGCGATGGTGCAAATTCCGCCCGCCACAGACCGCGCCTATGTGGCGGCGATGCTGGCGGCGAGTGGCATGATCGATCTGATCATCCCGCGCGGTGGCCGCACCTTGGTCGAGCGTGTGCAGGCCGAAGCCCGCGTGCCGGTGCTGGCGCATGCCGAGGGGCTTTGCCACACCTATATTCACGCCGCAGCCGCGCCGGAGATGGCGCGCAAGATTCTCGCCAATGCGAAAATGCGCCGCACCGGCATTTGCGGGGCCACCGAGACGTTGCTGATCGATGCCGCCATTGCCCCCGCTTTGCTGCCGGTGCTGATCAACGATCTGACGCAACTCGGCTGTGAATTCCGCGCCAATGAAGCCGCCCGCGCCATCGTGCCGAGCTTGGCCGCCGCCGCACCGGGGGATTTCGACACCGAATGGCTGTCAGCGATTTTATCCGTGGCCGTGGTGGACGGGCCGGAGGCGGCGATTGCCCATATCGCCCGTCACGGCTCCAGCCACACTGAGGCGATTGTGACGGAAGATGCTGAGGTGGCGGCCCAGTTCCTCAACCGCTCCACCTCTGCGGTGACGATGTGGAACGCCTCCACGCAGTTCTGCGATGGCGGTGAGTTTGGCTTCGGCGCTGAGATCGGCATCGCCACGGGCCGTGTGCATGCGCGCGGGCCGGTGGGGGCGGAGCAATTGACCACCTATCGCTATCAGGTGATCGGCTCCGGGCAGGTTCGCCCCTGATCGCGCATGATCCGATTCCGCGCTGGGGTGATCGCAGACGCGCGCGTGTCGGGCTGCTCGGTGGGTCGTTCAATCCGGCGCATGACGGCCATCAGCACGTGGCGGAATTTGCGCTGCGGCGGCTGCAATTGGATCAGGTGTGGCTGATGGTCTCGCCGGGCAACCCGCTGAAACCTCAGCGCGGCATGGCCTCGCTGGCCGAGCGACTCGCCTCGGCGCGACGGATTGCCGATGGCAGGCGGGTGCTGGCGACGGCGGTTGAGCGGCAATTTCACACCACCTACACCGTTGACACATTGCGGCAACTGCATCGCCGCTTCCCCAACACCCGCTTTGTGTGGTTGATGGGGGCGGATAATCTGGTGCAATTGCCGCGCTGGCGGGAATGGATGGCAATTGCGCGCCATACGCGCTTGGCCGTCATGCCCCGTCCGACCTACAATCACCGCGCGCTGTCGGGAATGGCCTCACAGCGTCTGCGTTCGCAGCGCATTCTGGAGCGGAGTGCTCCGGCCCTTGCGGGTCTCGCCGCTCCTGCCTGGGTGTTCCTGACCGCTTCGCAGAATTCACAGTCCGCCACCGCCATTCGCGCCCGTTCCCAGGAGTAGAGCGTCATCGCCCGCAAGCCCACCACCCCGAAGCCGCCGAAGCCGCCCGTTGCCGTCACTGGCGACGCCCCCGCCAAGGCTCCGCGCAAGCGCGCCGCGCCGAAGCCGGTTTCTGACATCCCGGCCACCCCGGGCACGCCGCGCAAGAAGGCGGTTGCCGCCGGTCCGCGCAAAATTGCCGCCGAGCGTGTGCGCGAGCGCGCCGCCCCTTCGCGGTTGGATCAACTGCAAACCATCATCCTCGCCAGCTTGGAAGACGATAAGGCGGAGAACATCGTGGCCTTCGACCTCGAAGGTCGTGCCTCGTTCGCCGACCGTATGGTGATCGCCTCTGGTCTGGCCGACCGCCAGATTGCCGCGATGGCCACGCATCTGGAAGACAAGCTGGAAGAAGCCGGTCTTAAGCGCATTCAGATCGAGGGCGCGGGCGGCTCCGATTGGGTGCTGATCGACGCTGGCGATATCGTCATCCATTTGTTCAAGCCCGAAGCGCGCGAGATGTATCAGCTCGAACGCATGTGGGGTCCGGACGAGGACGGCTCCGCTGGCTGAATGGCGCCTTGTGGCGGTGGGCAAGATCGGCTCCGGACCGGAAGCCGAGCTGTTCGACCGCTACAATGAGCGACTGCGGCCCAAGCTGAACGTGATTGAAATCGCGGACGGCAAGGGCAGCCCCATCGAAATCAAACGCCGCGAGGCGGATGCTATCCTGGCCGCCATCCCCGATGGCGCGTTCGCGGTGGCGCTTGACCTCGGCCCGGTGGCGCCACGCTCAGAAGTGTTGGCGTCACGGCTGTCGATGTGGGTGGAGACCGGCAAACCGCTGGCCTTCATCATTGGTGGTGCCGAGGGGCTGGAGGCGCGGGTGCTCAAACGCGCCAATCACGTGCTGTCTCTCGGCCCGCTGACCTGGCCGCATATGCTGGTGCGGGTGATGCTGGCCGAGCAACTCTATCGTGGCCGCGCGATTGCGAGCGGGCATCCGTATCATCGGAGCGGTCGGCCGGAGTGACGTGTTCAGCACGACCGCCCGCCTGACCGCCGCCGATGATGACCACGCCGAGCATCAAGCGTGCGCATGACGGCGCTGCGCCGCTCCGGCCAAACGCTGCAATGCCTCCACCACCGCCTCCGGGCTTGCCTTGTTCTGCCCGACGATATCGAGGGCCGAGCCGTGGGCGACGGAGGAGAATAGGATCGGCGTACCGATCGTCATTCCCGCCGTGCGGTTGGTGGCGAGCAGTTTGGCGGCGATATGGCCTTGGTCATGCACCATCACGATAAAGGCGTCGAAGCCCTGTTTGTGGAATAACGTGTCCGCACCGAATGGGCCGTGCACGTCTATTCCGGCCTGCCGTGCCGCCTCCAATGCGGGCGAGATGATTTCGATTTCTTCCGTGCCAAACATGCCATCTTCACCCGCATGCGGGTTGAGGCCGGAGACGGCGATGCGGGGGGCGGCGATGCCGAGGCTGCGCAGCACGTCGTCGGTGGCGCGCATCACGCTCATCAGTCGCTCATGGGTGATCAGATCGATGGCGCGGCGCAGGCTGACATGCAAGGTGGTGTGCACGATCCGTTTGCCGTCGAAATTCAGCATCAGAAAGGCGTCGTCTATCGGCGTGCCGGTGCAGCGCGCGACGAAGCTGGGGTAGCCGTCAAAAGCGATCCCGGCCTTGTGGATGGCAAGCTCGGTCTGCGGACAGGCCACCACGGCGTCTACCTCGCCGCGCATCGCGCCCTGAATGGCCATGGCTGCCGCATCCACGGCGGCCTGGCCGTGCTGGGCGGCGACCTCACCGGGCCGCAACGGGGCGTTGCGGAATTGATCGAGATCGATCATCTCCACCCAGCCGCCCGATTTCCCGGCCTCGGTGAAATGGCCGAGTGAGGCGATATCGGCTTCGATGTGGCAGGTCTGTGCGTGCCATTCCAGCGCGCGGCGGTCGCCGACAAGCACGAGTTGGCAGATCTCGGCCACACGCGGGTCAAGGGCGGCTTTGAGGGCGATTTCCGGTCCGATCCCGGCCTGATCGCCAAGGGCCAGCGCGATGCGGGGTAGGCTCATGTGGCACCCTCCAGGGTTGATGTGTTGGGGTCGATCCAGATCTGGCCGTCTTGCACCGTGACGGGCCAGACGCGCAGCGGTTCGGTGCAGGGGGCGGCGGTGGGGGCACCGGTGATGAAGTTGAACTTGCCCTGATGGAACGGGCATTCCACCTCGCAGCCTTCGATGAAGCCATCGCTCAAAAAGCCCGGCCCGTGCGTGCACAGATCGGCGGTGACGTAATATTGGCCGTCATAGAGATAGACCGCATAATCCCGGCCATTGAGCCCGACTTGCAAGGCGGCGTCTTCGCTGACGGCATCGATGCTGCATAGGGCAACCAAATCGCTCATGTTCTCTCCCCAAACGTGCCGCGTGTTGTTCACTGAGCGCACAAAATATCCATTATGCGCACTTTCACCAAGCGAGGCCGTGAAGTCAATTCGGAGTGCGCTGGACCGATTGGCCCGTTCAGGCTAGGCTTGTTCGCTTGGCGCACATTTGGGATGAAGCATCGATATGTCGTTGCGCGAAATGGATGATGAAGATCCCACCGAAAGCCGCAACTATGTCACCGCCTTGGCGCGTGGGCTTGAGGTGATTCGGGCCTTTAACGGGCATCACCAGCAGATGACGCTTGCCGATGTTGCCCGTGTGGCCGATTTGCCAAGGGCGACGGTGCGGCGATGCCTGATCACCTTGCAGACGTCGGGATATGTGGAGCAGCAGGGCCGCTTCTTTTCGCTGACCCCGCAGGTGTTGACGCTGGCGCAGGCTTATCTGCGCTCCTCGGTGCTGCCGCGCGTGGCGCAGCCGTTTCTGGAGCGGGTGAGCGAGGCGACCGGCGAAAGCTGCTCGGCGTCGATTCTGAATGGAGCGGAGGTGATTTACGTCGCACGCTCCAGCCGCAAACGCATTGCCTCGTTGCATCGCGATGTCGGCACGCATCTGCCCGCTTATTGCACGTCGATGGGTCGGGTGCTGCTCGCCGCGCTGTCGCCCACCGAACTTGACGCTTTCCTGCGCCGTGCGGTGCTGGAAGCGCACACACCACACACCATCACCGATCCGATGAGATTGCGCGCGGTATTGGCGCAGGTGGCGCTGGAGGGGTTTTGCGTGGTTGATCAGGAGCTTGAGATCGATTTGCGCGGCCTTGCCGTACCGCTGCGCAACGGCTCAGGCCGGGTGGTGGCGGCGCTGAACATCTCGACCCAGGCCGGGCGGACGACGCGCGACGACATGCTCGCCCGCCTGCTGCCGGCCCTGCGCAACGCTGCCGCTGAGATGCGACCGCTGCTGCTGGGTTGACTTCGTTAGGCACCTTACGTTCACTGCCGTCAAAGCGAGGGGGAACCACATGTCCAAGCTGAACCTGTCGATTGCCATCGGCGATTATGATCGCGTGCGCCCGCTGCGCAATGGAGATGTGCAGATTGACGGCACCGACCCGGTGTTCCTGGCACTTGATCCGGAGGAAATCTTCTTCCGCGCTTTTCGCCATGAGGAATTCGATGTGTGCGAACTCTCGCTGTCCTCCTTCACGGTGAAGACGGCGCTGAAGAATTGCCCCTATGTCGGCGTGCCGGTGTTCCCCTCGCGCGCCTTCCGGCACACCTCGATCTACAAGCGCACGGATCGCGGCATCAACACGCCGGCCGATCTGAAGGGCAAGCGGATTGGCACGCCGGAATATCAGCTGACCGCCAATGTGTGGGCGCGCGCCATTCTGGAGACGGAATATGGCGTCAAGCCGTCTGACATCACCTGGGTGCGTGGCGGCATGGACACGCCGGGGCGGGTGGAGAAGATCAGCCTCAATCTTGGGCCGGATGTGAAGCTGGAGAATGCACCGGCGGATCGCACGCTCAACCAGATGCTGGAAGCGGGCGAGATTGACGGCATCATCGGCCCGCGTGCGCCGGCGGCGTTTGAGGCGGGCAATCCGATTGTTGATTGGCTGTGGCCGGACGTGGATGTGGTCGCCGCTGATTGGTACAAGCGCACCGGCCTGTTCCCGATCATGCACATGCTGGGCGTGCGCCGCGCGCTGGTGGAAAAGCACCAATGGCTGCCGTTCGCGCTGCTCAAGGCGTTCGAACAATCCAAACAGGTCGCCCTCAAGCGGCTGTCCGACACCTCGGCGACCAAGGTGACGTTGCCCTTCGTGGAGGAAAGCCTGCGCCGGGCGCGCACGCTGATGGGGCAGGATTTCTGGACCTATGGCTATGGCCCGAACAAGCCAACGCTGGATGCCTTCCTGGGCTTCCACCATCACCAGGGTTTGTCGCAGCGTCTGGTGGCAGCCGAGGAGTTGTTCCATCCGTCCACGCTGGAGGCGTTCAAGATCTGAATTTCCAGCGTGATGCCCTGATTACGCCGCCGCGCGCTGGCCGGAATCACTGCGGAACGTATCGGCGATATGGGCCTCCAGTGCATCGGTGACAGCGGTGGCGGCGTTGCGGCCGCGCAGCATCAGGATGGCGAATTCCGGCAATTCGGGCAGCCCCTCATCGGCGCGCATCGCCCGCAACCCGTCCGGCAGCCAGGCAATTGGTGACACGGTGACGGCCAACCCGGCCATCACCGGCGCATGGGTGCCCGCTTGCGAGGCGGAGGTGTAGGCGACGCGGTAGGGCATGCCCGCCCGCTCCAACGCGCCCAAAGCGGCATTGCGCCAGGAGCAGTTTTCATGCGCCAGCGCCACCGGCAGCGGCGTGCGGCGATGCGGGGCGTGGCGGTCGGAGGTGATCCAGCGCAACGGCCCATGCCACAATTTCTGCGCAGGCCAATGGCGCGGCTCGTGGCCTTCCGACATCAAGGTGAGATCCAGTTGATCATCGCGCAGCCGATGCACCAACTCACTCGACGGCGCGCAGATCACATCGACCTCCACGGAGGGATGGCTGTCGGCGAAGCGGCGCAACAAGGTGGGCAGGAAGCGCAGCGCGTAATCATCGGGCGTGCCGAGGCGGACCACGCCGCGCAATTCCGGCTCACGGAAATTGCGCCAGATCGAATCGTTCAGCGCCAGCATCTCGCGCGCCTTTTCCAGCAGAAAAGCGCCATGCGCCGTCAGTTGCACAGACCCGCCCTTGCTGCGCAGCAAAAGCCGCTGCCCGAGCAGGGTCTCAAGACGCTGAATCTGCATAGAAACAGCGGATTGCGTGCGCCCCACCCGCTCAGCCGCGCGGGTGAAGCTGCCCTCCTCTGCGATATAGGCAAAGGCGCGCAACAGATCGGGGTCGAGGGCGGTGGGGTGTTCCATGAGTATCAAAATAATTGATTTCTGATATGCGGGCAATTTGCTTGTCTTATTTATTCGTGTGGAGGCATTCTCCGCCCCGGTATCCGACGGAGGGAAAGATGCCCATTTCACACACGCTTGCCGCCCCATTCCTGTCCTTGTCCCGGCGCCCCGATCTGCGCGCCCGCTTGGCCTATGCGTGGCGCGTTCTGTCCACCCGCGAGACGCTGCGCGAGATGGAGCCGCGTATGCTGAGGGATGTGGGCATCACCCGCCATGACGCCGTGCAGGAGATCAACCGCCCGGTGTGGGATTTGATGCGCTGACGCCCATCATCGACGTCATTGCGAGCGCTGCGACGCAACCCAGGAATCATTTGGTGTGACTTCTGGGTTGCTTCGTCGCAAGCGCGCCTTGCAATGATGCTGAAAGCTTCGATCTATTCCCCGAGCAGGCGATACAGCGCGGTCATGTCCATGATGATCACATGGCCGCCGACCAGATCCAGAATTGTCGCCTCGCGCCAGATCCGCAATTGCTTGTTCACGCTCTCCCGCGTGGCCGCGACGAGGTTGGACAGGTCGCGCTGTGACAGCCGCAATTCGATCCGCACGCCATTGGCCGTCGGCGTGCCATAATCGCCAGCCAGTTTGACCAGCGTGCGCGCCATGCGCTGCGGCAGATCAAGCAGAGCGAGTTCTTCCAGCGCTGCCGATGTGCGTCGCAGCCGATCACACAGCACAACCAGCATGCGCTCGACCAGCCCTTCATGTCGGATCAGGAAGGGCAGGAAGAAGCGCCGTTCGATGACCATCACCACCGTCTCTTCGGCGGCCACCGCATCCGCACTGCGCGGCCTGCCGTCGAGCAACGCGATTTCGCCGACGATCTCGCCGGGGCTGATGACGTTGAGCGTGATCTCGCGCCCTTCCACCGAGGTGGCACCGACGCGGATCAACCCGCTCAGCACGGCGAGCATAAAACTGCCCGGATCGCCCTTGGAGAAGATCAGGCTGCCACGCGGCAGGCGGCGTTCCTGGGAATGGGCGATCACCTCGTCCAATTCCTCCGGGCGCAGATGAGCGAAGAAGGGGCTGCTCAGCAGAACCTCCCGTTTCATCGCCGCAAGCTTGTGCGGCGACGACCGAATTTGCGCCATGTTCAGGACGCTGCTTCGGTCTGCCGATGTTCCGGGGCACCGACATCCATGATGCCGGTGTCACCAAAGGGGCGGATGCGGCCTTCGCGCAGTTCCGGCCAGGAAGGCGCGCGTTTGAAGCCGGGTTGGCGCAGCGGCAGGGCAAGAAGGTTCGGGCCTTCCACCATGATCAGCCCGCGCGCATCCAGCGCATCGGCGGCAGCCTGCAAGGCGGCGTCGTCAAAACGATCACCCAACGTCTCGCGCACACTGCGCCAGGATGTGACCTGCCAAATTATATCGAGTAGCGCTGCTTCAGCCCCGGTCAGCACGATGTCTTCTTGCGCAAATCCATACCGTTCGTCGTGCACCACGATGTCATCCCCATTTTGGGTCATCCACAGCGCCGACGCGCTGTGGTGCCGCTTCCATGCCTGAAAGGCGGTCTCGGCGGATGCAATGTAGGACGGAACGTTATCGAGTGCATCTGATCGCATAACAAAATGATAGGCGAGGCGGCGTATGGCTTGCTCTGCGAACGGATAGATGAAGCGGTAGGCCGGCAGCGGTTCCAGCGTGACGCCGAAACTTGCAGGATCACGCTGGAACGGACTGAAGCGGTCGGCGCGCGCGCGGTAAAATCCGGCAGGCGGTTGCAGATGGATCAGCCTTGGCATCAAGGCTGCCATGTTGTCGTAATGTGCCTGCGTCTCGCCGGGGAAGCCGACAAGATTGAGCCATTCCATGTAAATTCCGGCCTCGGCGCACAGCTTGAGGCAGGCGACGTTCTGAATGCCGGTAACGCCCTTGCGCATCAGCTTGAGCACGCCGGTATCCAGCGATTCCACCCCCGCCTGAATCTTGCGAATCCCCGCGCGCCCCAACGCCGCCCAGTGCCACGCCTTCAGATTGGATTTGGTCTCGTAGAAAATCAGCAGATCGAGCCCGCTTTTCTCCAGACGGGGCACGAAATCCTCGAAATATTTCATCTCCAGGATGTTGTCGGCATTGGCGACGTCGCGCGTGCCGTGGCGTTTGACGAGGTATTCCAACTCGGAAAACGCCCGCTCCTGCGTCTTGGCGCGATAGGACATCGTGACGCCGTTGAGGCCGCAGAAGGTGCAATGCGATTTCGCCCCCCACCAGCAGCCGCGCGAGGTTTCGAACACCACGGCGGGCGGGTAGCGCTTGTGGAAGCCGAGGGCGGCATGTTGCTCGAAAAACGCATCGAAATCCGGCACTGGCAGCGCGTTCATATCCGTCACTGAGACGGTTGATTCCGTGGGCTCGACGGTCTGCCCGTTGACGCGCACCACTATGCCGGCAATGCCCTGCACATCCTGTGCATTGGCGACGCGCTGGAGCAGTTGCGGGAAGGCGATATCGCCCTCGCCCTGGCAGACGGCATCCAGGAAGGGGTAGTTGCGGTGCAACTCGGTGCCCATCTCGTCCTGGCAGTTCGCACCGCCGATGACGATAAAGATATTCGGATGATCCTGCTTGATGCGCCGCGCCAGCGCCAAGGAGGACATGGTTTGCTGGAACGAGGTGGTGAAGCCCACCATGCGGTATTGCGACCAGTCCACGCTGGCGTAACAGGCTTCGATAAAGGCGGCCGCCCCTTCGCGGGCCGCGAGGAAGGCCATCACGCGGCCGGGCTGATAGAATTGCGGGCATTCACGGGCGAATAAGTCGGTGAGGTACTCGGTGCCCATATCCTCGGGCGTGCCGTGCGCCACCCCGGTGAACACCCATTCGCCGACCTGCGCGTTGTAATAGCGCACATCGGTCAGCACCGAATTGGCGTCGTCCCCCAGTTCGGCCACGTGGTCGAGCGAGAAATACTCGACATCGCACTCCCAACCCACGCGCTCGGCTGCCGGTTTAAGCAGACCAAGCGCGAGGTTGGGAAAATAGGCCAACGAGAACGGCATGGAGACGAGGAGTAAGCGGCTCGACCCCGCTGCTGAACTCATTGCGATGCATTCACATTTCGGCCATGCCGAGGGCCGGGTCTGGGTGGGCCGGAGCGAAGGCTTCGGAAGCGGCATGGAAGTCAGCACCACGCAGCGAGGCAAAGAACTTCACAGCATCGCCATGTGCATCATAGTTCAAAGCGGCGAGAGTTTTCTCCGGATCAGCAAACATATCCGAACGGATCGACGGATTCTTGACGAGAATCTTCAGGATATTGCCAAGATCAGACAGATTGATCGGCTTGGGTTCACCCTGCGGCATGCCAGACACATTATAGAGAGACATTTTTTGCTCCTCCGATTGTTCCCGATGTTACGCTATGCCATCGGCAGAGCTGGGCGCTATACGTAGATAGTACACAATATCGCGCAGGGATCTATTCCTGTGATGTGGGCAAATTGAGCAAGCGCCGTGTGGTGGCGATGTCATTGAGCTCCGGCATCATGCCAAGTTCGCGCGCCATTGCCTCTGCCGCCCGCAGAGCCTCTAAGGCTGCTTCTCGCTTGCCCTGTGCCAACCGCGTGCGGCCGAGCAGATGCCAAGCATGGGCCTCGGCCGGGCGATAGGCATGGAACTGTGCGAGGTTGAGGCTGTGGTCGAGCCGTGAATGCGCGTCGTCATGCGTACCGCCTTCGATATGCGCATGGCCGGACGCGATGCCGCACCAGATGGTCAGCGCCACCATGTTCTGCACCCGGCAGGTCTCCAGCGTGTCTTCCAGCAGGTCATGCGCATCATCTGAGCGGCCCACCATGGCGAGGGCACGACCGAGATAGCGGGCAACGGAGGGGATCAGGACCGGCACGTTGCCGTGGCGGCAATGGTCCAGTGCGATGGACAGTTCATGCACCGCTTCCTCCGCCCGTCCGGCGAGCAGATGGGTGAAGCCAGCGGCGACCTGGGCGTAGGTGAGGTCGTAGGGCTTGCTGGTCGCGTGTGCGATCTCCTGCGTCTCGCGGGCCAGCTGCATGGCGGTGTCGAACGCGCCGGTGATGGCGTAGGTCTTCGACAGGCAGACCAGTGAGAGCACTGAAATGCTGCCGGTGGTGCCCGCACTGCGCAGGCGCATCGGGCCGCGCAACAGGTCGAGATTGGCTTCCAGCACCTGTTCGGAGGTGCGGAAATTGCCGGAGAACCAATGTGCCTGCGCCAGGGCATAGGCGGCGTTGAGGCGGTGCATCGGCTCCGGCACCCGTTGCGCTTCCAGCAGGCCGCGCTGACCGGCGGAGATCGCCTGTTTGAGATGGCCCAGAATGGTCTGGAACACACACCGGCTGACATCGATCTGCGCCACGCGGGCGGCATCCCCCAACCGCACGGCCAGTTCGACCGCCTCATCGAGCACTTGCAGAACGCGCTTGATTTCGGTCAGCGGGCCAAGGGCGACGCGCAAGGCGAGGCGGATGTCGATGCCACGCCGCAGATTATCTGGCGTCTCGGGCAAATGCGACAGCGCGTCCAGCGCTTGGGTGAAAAACCCATCCGCCGCGCGCCACGCCGAACGTGCATTCGCGCGCACCCCGGCCCGCCAGGCCAGCAGCGTCGCGCGCTCCCACACTTCGCCGCGCATCGCGTGTTCGGTGAGGGTGTCGATCTGTTCGTCCTGACGATCAACCGCCTTGGCTTCCAGCTCGCCAAGTGCGCGGGCATGGATTTCGCGTCGGCTGAGCCGCAACATGCCTTCATACGTCACCGCCTGGATCAGGCTGTGTTTGAAGGTGAATTCGCGCCCGCCCGATGAGGTGACTTCGATCAGGAAATCTGCCCGCATCAGGGCGGATAAATGCGTCTCCAACTCGGCTTCGCTCAGATCGGCCAGGGCTGCGAGCACGTCATGCGGCACGTCCTTGCCGATGACGGCGGCCACACCGAGGGTGCGGCGCAGATCATGCGGCAATTGGTCGATGCGGGCGGCCACCACTGCCTGCACGCTGGCGGGCAGTTGCAGCGCGCCCACATCCTCACGCAGCCGAATGGTGGTGGTCTGGGTGATGAGCACACCTTGCTCGACGAGGGCGCGCGCCATTTCCTCGATGAACAGCGGCGTGCCGTCTGACTGCGCCACGATCCGCTCACGCAGGGCGGCAAGTTCATCGCTTTCGCCAAGCAATTCGCGCAGCAGACGGTGTGCGCCCTCATGTTCGAGGGATTGCAGCACAATGAAGCTGGAGAAGCTGGGCCGGGCCTGCTGCGCCCAATTCATCACAGCACTTGGGCGGCTGGTGATCAGCAGCATGATGCGGGCATTTTCCAGCCCATCGACCAGACTTTGGATCAGCGATTCCGATTGCGGATCAACCCAATGCAGATCCTCCACCAGCAGCAGCACCGGACGCACCAGCGCTTCGCGCAGGATCACCGTGCGCAACACCGGCATAATCCGCTCGCGCCGGGCTTCGGGGGAGAGTTCGTTCCAACTCTCATCCGTCACCGGCAGGTCGAGCAGGCTCTCCAGCGGGGCGGCGTCTTCGGGGCTGTCCAGATCAAGCAGGGTCAGTGCCTGCGCCAATTTGCGCGTCACTTCGACCCGACCATGCTGCCGGTCCACACCGAGCACGGCCCGCAAGATGTCGGCGGCGAGGCGATAAGGCGCCCCGGCACCATGGCTGACCGCCCCGGCGCGAATGACGTTCCAGAAGCCGGGTGGGAGGCGTTTGAGGAATTCATGTGCCAGACGGGATTTGCCGATTCCGGCGTCACCCATCACCGCCACCACCTGTGCCCGCCCGAGAGTGGCCAGACCAAGCGCCTGTTCCAGATGGCGCAACTCGTTTTCACGCCCGATCAGCCGGGTCATCTGCCCGGCGGAGGCGCGCACTTCCCACGATGGGCGTTCATGCGCTGAGATCAGCCGGAACAGCTCCACCTTCTCGGCAATGCCCGCGATGCGATGCGCGCCGAGCATTTCCAGATCGACGGTGCCATGCGCCAGCAAAGCGGTGCGTTCGGCGAGGCAGACGGTATTCGGGGCGGCGAGTTGTTCCAGCCGGTGCGCGATATGGGCGACAACGCCCACCGCGTCGTAATCCGACGGGTCGTTGCCCACGGCGCGGATCACCACCTCGCCTGAATTCAACCCCACCCGCACATCGATGCCACCATGCAGCGAGGCGACATCGGCCAGGATCGCCTGTGAGGCGAGGCAGGCGCGGGCGGCGTGGTCTTCGGTGGCCACCGGCGCACCGAACAGCGCCATGATGCCGTCGCCCTGCACCCGGTTGACCGTGCCGCCATAGCGCTGCACGGCCTCGACCATTTTCTGCACCGCAGGGTCGAGCAGCAGCATGGCTTGTTCGGGGTCCAGCGCCTCGATCATCGCGGTGGAGCCACGAATGTCGGCAAACAAAACTGTTACTTGCTTGCGCTCACCCGTCTCGATACTGATTCGGGTGCGTTGCGGCTGTTCGTCGGGCGACAGGAGCGCAGGCTGGGCGTGTGACTCGGGCGCCGCCGTTGCGCCAAATCGGGTTCCGCACTGGCCGCAAAACTTCGCACCGGGCCGCGCCGAGGTGCCGCACGCGCCACAGGTCAGGACCAACGGCTCTCCGCATTGGTCACAGAAGCGGCCATTTTCCGGGTTGTCCGAGCTGCATTTCGGACAGTTCATAAGCTGGTTGCTTTCGCGTTTTGCGCCGGAATAAAGCCTATAGAGCCTGATCGTCCGATGCCAGTGTGATATGATTGGGGAAGTACAAAATGTCTGAAGCCGAGGCTTTCAATGGCATCGATTGGCATAACGCCCAGACGCTTTCAGCATTTCTCACAGCGATTTCGCCGCTCAGCCTGAGCGATAAACGCAGCATCATTGACGCCGCCGCCAGCGTTTTGGCGGATCATTACGCACATCTGCCGCATAAACGCTCGGCACATGGTGTGGACCCGGTGGCACGGCTGCGGGCATTGGCGCGCTCGCTGGAAGATTTGGCGACCGAGACCGGGTTTCATGCCGAGTTGGTGCAGATCTTCGCTGAGCTGCGCGACCTGCATACCGTCTACACCTTGCCCGCCCCCTTTGCCGGGATGGTCGCCTTCCTGCCGTTTCAGGTTGGCATCGCGCATGAGGGCGATGCACGGCAGGTTATTGTGACGCATGTGATGCCGGGCTGCGTGCATGCGCCGTTTGCGGCAGGTGTGGAGATTATTGCCTGGAACGGCATCCCGGTCTGGCGGGCGATTGAGAAGCTTGCCGCCTATACCGGCGGTGCCAACCGGGCCGCGAGCCAAGCCCGTGCAGTGGCCGCCTTCACCCAACGCCCGATGATGCGCCTCGCCCCGCCCGATGAGATGCATGTCGAGGTTGAGTATCAGACCGCGACGGGCGAGCGGCATCGCACAAGGCTGGACTGGAAAGTCTGCAAGCTGGTCGCCGATGCCCATGTCGCCCACAAGCCCGCCGCCCCCGCGCATCCGCATTGCCTGACGCTGGCGCTGGATGACATGGGGGATGCGTTGCGCCGTCACCGCAAATCCGCCTTCGCGCCGCATGTGCTGCACGCTGAAACCCACGGTGCGCATGTCGTCCATGATGGGTTCCATGACGCGCATCCGCATGAGGAGGAAGTGCCGACGCGGCTCAGTCAGGTGCGCGCCTGGAAGGGTGTGTGCGAGGGGCGCGCATTCGGCCATTTGCGAATCCGCAGTTTCAACACGCGCGATCCGGACGGCTTTCTGGACGACATGGCGATGCTGCTGGAACGCCTGCCACAGGACGGGCTGATCATTGATGTGCGCGATAATCCGGGCGGGCTGATGGCCGCCGCCGAGCGGTTGCTGCAATTTTTCTCGGATCGCCCGATCCAGCCGATGCGGATGGAGTTTCTGGCCACCGATGCCAATTTGAAACTCTGCCAGATGCAGACGCCGGATAATCCGAACATGTCGGAGAATTTGTCGCGCTGGATTCCCTCGCTCGCCCGTGCGCAGCAGACCGGCTCGGTGTGGTCCAACGCCTATCCGATGACCGACGCGAACGAAATTCGCTCGGCTGAACGCATCTATCCCGGCCCGGTGCTGCTGATCACCTCGGCGTTGAGCTATTCGGCGGCGGATATTTTCATCGCCGGATTCCGCGATCATCACCTGGGCAAGATTCTGGGCGTGCATGGCAATACCGGCGCGGGCGGGGCCAATCGGTGGATTTATTCGGATATTCTCACGCTGTTGCGCGGTGATCGCCTCACCCCTGGGCGCCCGCCGGTGCTGCCGGGGGGGGCGGATCTGCGGGTGGCGATCCGGCGTGCGGTGCGGGTGGCGGCAGGTGAGGGGATGGAGTTGGAGGAAAGCGGCATCATCCCAGATGCGGTGCATCGCCTCACACGGGCGGATTTGCTGGAGGGGGATGTGGATTTGATCACGCAGGCCGTGCGGATGTTGCGGCAGTAGAGTGGGGCACCGCGCCACGCACTGAGGCAAAAATTCCAAGGTCACGCACAGACATTCCTGCCATCCCCCCTCGGTCTTGACCCCTCCCGCCAATTCCGCCACACGACCACGGATCCGGCGCGAGCCGAACCGTCCCATCATCCATTGACCCCAGGAGCGGCGCATGCGCGACAAGGGCGAGTATCTGTTTACGTCTGAATCGGTCTCTGAAGGCCATCCGGACAAGGTTGCCGACCGCATCAGCGATACCGTGGTGGATGCGTTCCTCGCAGCCGACCCCTATGCCCGCGTGGCCTGTGAAACGTTGGTGACGACGAATCGCGTGGTGCTTGCCGGTGAAACCCGTGGTCCGGCGACCATCACCCACGAATACCTCGCCCATCTGGCGCGTCTGGCGATTAAGGATATTGGCTACGACCAGTCCGGCTTCTCCTGGAAGACCGCCGATATCGCTGTCCATCTGCATCCGCAGAGCGTGGACATCGCAGCAGGCGTTGATAGCGCTGGCAACAAGGACGAAGGCGCTGGCGATCAGGGCATTATGTTCGGCTATGCCTGCACCGAGACGCCGACGCTGATGCCGGCCCCGCTGTATTACTCGCACCTCATCCTGCGCCGTATCAGCGAATTGCGCCGTGCGCGTGACCTGTCGGTTGAAGGTCTGGAGCCGGATGCGAAGAGCCAGGTGACATTGCGCTATGTCGATGGCCGCCCGGTGGGTGCCACCTCGGTGGTGGTCTCGACCCAGCATCAGGAAGGTGTGTCGCAGGCGCGCATTAAGGAAATGCTGCTGCCGTTGATCGAAAGCTCGCTGCCGGAAGGCTGGATGCCGTCGGCGGAAGAAATCTACATCAACCCGACCGGCAATTTCGTCATTGGCGGCCCGGACGGCGATTGCGGCCTGACCGGGCGCAAGATCATCGTGGACACCTACGGCGGTGCGGCCCCGCATGGCGGCGGCGCGTTCTCGGGGAAAGACCCGACGAAGGTGGACCGTTCGGCAGCTTATGTGTGCCGTTATCTGGCCAAGAACGTGGTGGCCGCGGGCCTTGCCGAGCGTTGCACGCTGCAGATTTCCTACGCCATCGGCGTGTCGCATCCGCTGTCGGTCTATGTTGACCTGCACGGCACCGGCGCGGATGTGGATGAAGGCAAGCTGGAGAAGACCCTGCGCGAGCTGGTCAATCTTACGCCGCGCGGCATTCGTGAGCATCTGCACCTGAACCGCCCGATCTATGCCGTCACCTCCGCCTATGGCCATTTTGGCCGTGAGCCGGATCTGCAAAAGGGCACGTTCACCTGGGAAAAGACCGATCTGGTCCCGGCGCTGAAGGCTGCTTTCGGCCGCTGATTTTTATTCCTCGTCATTGCGGGGAACGGAGTGACGAAGCAACCCAGGAGTCACGCCACGTGATTCCTGGGTTGCTTCGCTTGGCTCGCAATGACGGACAGAGTTTGCCATGACCAACGACACCCCCGCCACACCCAGCGTCAAACCACCGCCAGACCGTTTGTATGGTCGGATCAAGAGCCACTCTTTGCGTCCGCGCCAGGAGAAGCTGCTGGCCGAGACATTGCCGCGGGTGCGGTTTGATCTGGAGCGCGCGGGCGAGCCGGTGGCGCAATTTCCTGGCCCTATCGATCAGCTTTGGCTCGAAGTCGGCTTCGGTGGTGGCGAGCATGCCTTGGCGCAGATTGCCGCCAATCCGCGTGCCGGGCTGATTGCCTGTGAGGTGTTCGAGATCGGGCTGTGCTCGCTGCTGACCAAGCTGGCCGATGAGGGCGAAGAGGCGACCAGCCAATTGCCCGGCAATCTGCGGGTGTTCGACGACGATGCCCGCACCTTGCTGCGTCTGTTGCCGGATGGCTGCCTGTCCAAGCTGATCCTGAACTTCCCCGACCCCTGGCCGAAAGCCCGCCACGCCAAGCGGCGTTTTGTGCATCCGGCTTTGGTGCCGGACGTGGCGCGCGCCTTGGTGCCGGGGGGGGAGTGGCGGATTGCCACGGATGATCCGACCTATCAGGCCTGGACGAAGGATGTGATGGGCGCACAGAGCCTGTTCAGCGTGGCACCGCCAGCCCTCGAACGCCCGGAAGGCTGGCCGCCGACGCGCTATGAGGCGAAGGCGATCCGCGCAGGTCGGCAGCCAATGTATTGGTCGGCGATTAAGACATAGGCTGCGCGCGGGCAAACCGCTTGGCCAGCCAATCCGCCACGATCTGCGCCACCGCGTCCTGGCGGCCTGTGTAGAAATGGTCGCATTCGGGCACCACCACGGCTTGGCACGGGCCGCTGGTGCGTTGGGCGAATTCCTCGGCGGGATAGATCACCGGCGATTCCTGATCACCGCGCAGAGAGAGCGACGGGCAGGCAATCTGCGGTGCGAGTTTGAGGATTTCCGGCATCTGGCCCATCCGGTCCACCAGCGCGGCGGCGGTGGAGACATACCACCAGCCCGGCATCAGAATCAGTTCCTCACCACGCCCGGCCTCAACCAAGGCATGCGCCTGTGCGGCGATTTCCTCATAATGGTCGCCGCACATCAGCCCTTGCGCGCTGGATAGCCGCACCTGATCGCGCCCGCCGAGATGGGCGGAGAGCAGCACCATGGCGGGCGTGTGTGGGTGATCGGCCACGTGCTTGACCGCCAACATGCCGCCATTGGAGTGGCCGATGATCACCGGAGTGGCAAAGCCCTGCGCTGCCATCCAATCGGCGGCGATGCGATTATCCTCAATCGCCTCATGGGTGAACTGAAACGCCGCCCCTTCCGCCGCCCGGCTGTCACGGATGGACAGAATATCGTGACCACGCCGATTGAAGGCGAGGCAGGCAAAGCCGAGACGTGTGAGCACTGGCGGCAGAAAGCGGGGTGCCCCGGTGTAGAAATTCATCGTGTTGCCATGAAACAGCAACACGCCACCGATGATGGGCGTCTCGGGTTCCGGCAGATGCCATGCACCATCGAGCGGCAGCGTGGGCGTTGGGATGGTGACGAGTTCGGTGCGCATGACGTTGTTCCTCTTGTCGGCAATATCGCTTGTCCCGCTTGTAATGGCGGGGTGAGGCGCCACGCCAGCCCATCCAATGACGGTTTTTTCTTGCTTCTGGCCAGTGGTTATGGCGTCTACTGGTCGATGGAATTTACCCCCGCCCTTTGTGCCATTGAGACAATCTCCGCGAGTTTGCGGACGATTCTGCACGGGGTGATGGCGGCGTTGGGGGCGTGGCGGGTGGAGACTGCGCGCGCTTTGCTGCTGCATCGCCGGATCAGCGGGACATTGGGCCAGATTGAGCGACTGCTGCTGCGCTTCCGGTCCGGGCGGCTCTGGCGGGTGGCGCAGCGTGATGTGGTGCAGAGACGGTCCGCGCGCACGCGGAGTCGTGGACCCGCCCTGCCGCGTCGGTTCGGCTGGCTGGTGCAGATGGGCGGACACCCGGCGGCGTGCTTTGGCTTGCAGTTGCAGACAGTGTTGAACACATCTGAGATGGCCGAATTGCTGCAGACGTCGCCGCAGGCGGCGAGGATTCTGCGGCCATTGTGTCGGGCGTTGGCGGTTGCGTTGCCGGGGGTGGCGGCGAGAGCGGGGACACAAACTGGCGCGCGAAAGCGCCGCGCCTCTAAGCCCCGCGTGAGACCAGAACCATTCAAAATCCCGTTGCCGCGTGGCGTTCTGACGGCCGCACGCAGGCAGGGTTTTGGAAAACTGTGCTGAAGGCGATGCAGACGCTGGCCTTTAATGTTCCGGTTTGTGATTGAAGGCGGGTGGTAGAGCGGATGAAAGCGAAGCCGTCATCCGCTCTAGAAAAATATGATCCTAGAGCAACTTATCTCCGATCAAGGCGAGCCGTTCCGGCTCGATCTGATCGGAGGTTGCTCTAGCAGGCTGCTGAAAAACAATCAGTTCTCTAGGTTCTTGTAGACCGGATAATCCCGCGTATAGACCGGCTGGGCCAGGAACGCTTCCTTGCCATAGGTCCAGAACTGGCTGACATCCTCGTAGGTCTTGATGACCGTGTTGACGAGCTTGCCGCCCTTTTTCTCAACCTTGCGGATATAGACGTTGCCGACGACGTTGCCGAATGCGTCGAATTTCACCGGGCCGCGCACAGTGTCTTGCACCACATTGGTGCGCAGGGCGTGCACGAAGGCGTCATGGTCTTCGATCTTGCCGCCGACGCTCTTCAAGGCCGCTTCCAGAACTGCCGCCGAGATATAGGTGCCAGCGCCGTAATAGCCGGGGTCGATCTTATATTCCGCCTGCATCGCGGCGACGAAGGCCTTGTTGAGCGGGGTGTCGAGCTGGGAGGAATAGTAGCAGGAGGTGATGATGCCCAGCGCATCGTCGCCGGTTTGCTTGAGGATCGACTCATCCATCGCCGTCATGCCGCCGATCAGCGGGATTTTGCCGCCGAGGCCGTATTCGAAGAATGCCTTGGTGAAGCGATAGCCGTTGGAGCCGGCGAAGGCCATGTAGACGGCATCCACATTGGTCTTCAACTGGCCGATATAGGTGCCGTAATCCGGCGCGTTCAACGGCGGCAGCAGGCGTTGCACCACTTTGCCGCCATTGTCCTCGAACGCCCGCATGAAACCGGCAAGCTGTTCGTGGCCATAGGCGAGGTCGTCGGCAATGACTGCAACGCGCTTGTATTTCAATACCTTCGCCGCGTAGTCGCCCATCGGATGCGAGCATTGGGCGGAGGAGGAGGTGCAGCGGACGAAATACGGGTCTGGGTGGCGTTGGGTGATATCTTCTGCCGCCGCGACGCTCATGATCGGCATTTTCTTGGACTGCGTGTAGTCATCAATCGCCAGCGCCTCGAAGGCGGCCAGCGGACCGATGATGATCTGGGCGCCGTCCTGCTCGATCAGTTCCTGCGTCTTGGCGCGCGTGGTGGCGGGCACGCCGTTGGTGTCTTTGGTGATCAGTTCGACCGCACGGCCGGCCAGGATGTTTTTGCGTTCCTTCAGGTAGAGCAGCAGCGACTGCTCCATCTGAATGCCACCCGAGGCGAGCGGGCCGGTTTTGACGGTCAGGAAGCCGATCTTGATCGGATCAGCGGCACGGGCCTCGATGCCGGTGAGGGCGAGGCCGAGCGTGCCGGCGGTGGCTTTGAGAAGGGTGCGGCGTGAGGTGTTCATGGGAGGTTATTCCTCTGCTTGTTGTTGCTTAGGTGTTCGGAATAATCGGCAGCAGCAGATAGGGGCGATGCGCGTCATCGGCATGCAGCGTGGTCACGCCGCCGAAGATCGCGGGCGGACGGTCGCGCGGGTCGTCATGCAGGAACGGGCCGCAGCCACGGAGTTCGTTCTTGAAATTGGACAGCTTGCCGCCGCTGAAGGCGTATTCGTAGTCACGTCCCCGCACCGACAGGCCAACGCGATAGCCTGTCGGCACCACGATGGAGGTCGGCCAGATTTCGACGTCGAGCTCCACCGGCACGCCCGGTGTGAGCGGCTGGAGTTCGTCATGCGTGTGATAGGGGCGATACGGCTCGGACAGCACCGGGTCGAGCTTGCGATGCGAGGCGCGCAGCCAGCCTTGCGCGATGGGGGTGTGCGGATCGATGGCACCTTGGAAGACAACTTCCTTCAGATCCGGTGTGAACACCCGCAGCACCAGGAAGATATCGGCATCCTCGGTGGTGGAGGAGGCAAACAGCTTGGCGGCCATCGGGCCGGTGATCTCGGTCTCAATGGCAAAGGGGGCGGTGATGAACGTCACGCCATCACCCATCGCGTCGAAGCTGCGGGCATAGGCGCAGGCCGGGGTGGAGGTGGTCAGCGCATCGCCCGCCAGATCGAGATAGAATTTCGTCCATTGCGTGCGCGGGATCGGCCAGGCGGTCTCGGCACGTTCGACAAATTTATCCACATGCCGCACCAGCAATTGCACCGGCGGTGCCTCGGCCCAGGCGGTGGTGTCGCCCTTCAGGTAGCGGTCGAAAAAGCGCAGCTGCAATTGGCGGCCGTAATCGGTGTAGTAATGCGTCCAATGCTCGATGCCGTGCGCTTCGAGGAATTTCTCGGTGGAGGCCGCCCGCACAAAGCCTTCGAAATTGCCGCGCGGATGCAAACCCTGACCGCCCCAATTCGCCGCCGTCAGCATCGGCACCGTCACTTTCGACCAGTCCGGCGAGCGGGCGCGGTGATAGGCGTCATCCAGCGGATGGGCGAGGATGTCATTGCCGAAATCCGAGCGATTGGCGGCAAGCGTGGCGTCGTCGAAGGTGTCATCGCCACAGACGAGTTGCCCGGTGGCGGGTGAGCGCGGACCGTTTTCGCCGAGGCCGTACTGCACGGTTTTCACCTGCATGTCGTACCAATTGGCCCAGAAGGTGGAGAGAATGCCGCCGTGATGCGTCATATCCCGATACCAATCCGCCGAGCCTTCCCACACGCAGATCGCGGCCAGATGCGGCGGCTGCATGGAGGCGACGTGCCATTGATTGATGCCGTAATAGGAGATGCCAGACAGCCCCACGCGACCGTTCGACCAGGGCTGCACGCCCGCCCATTCAACACAATTGTAGAAATCCTGCGTCTCACGCGGCGAGAAATGGTCGATGAAGCCCGGCGAACGGCCACAGCCTCGGCTATCGACACGCACGCAGATATAGCCGTGCGGCACCCATTTCTCGGGGTCGGCAACCTCCCAGTTCTGATAGAGATTGGACGAGCCCGCCGTCACATCCGGATGCTTCTCCGCCATCCGGTTCCAGGCGCTGGGGTAGCCTTCCTGGAATGACAGGCCTTTGGCATAGGGACCGTAGCTGAGCAGCACCGGATATTGCCCCTCAGCAATCGGGCGATACACATCCGCCCGCAGTACCGCGCCGTCTTCCATGACAATCGGCACGTCCCAATCGACGCGCATACCATCGCGATCCTCGGTCCAGCCCTGAGATGTAGACGTGGTGATGGCGGTCATGGTTCCCCTCCGCTTCTTGCTTTTGAGGCATTCTTGGCGGAGTTGGGGAGTTTAGCAATCGATAATTTAAGCCGCGATTGGCCGGATCAGTGCGCCAATATCTTCGAGAGAAACACCCGCGCGCGCTCATTGGTCACGCCGCCGAAGAATTCCTCCTTCGGCGCGTCCACCACGACCTCGCCCTGATCCATGAACACCACGCGATGCGCCACTTTGCGGGCAAAGCCCATCTCATGGGTGACGACCATCATCGTCATCCCCTCGCGCGCCAGTTGCACCATCACGTCGAGCACTTCGCTGACCATCTCGGGGTCCAGCGCCGAGGTGGGTTCATCGAACAGCATCACCACCGGGTCCATCGCCAGCGCGCGGGCAATCGCCACGCGCTGCTGTTGGCCGCCGGAGAGTTGGCCGGGGAATTTCTCGGCATGGGCGGACAGATCAACCCGCTTGAGCAACGCCACCGATTTCGCCCGCGCCTCCTCTCGCCCACGTCCCAACACTTTGCGCTGGGCGATGTCGAGATTGTCGAGCACCGACAGATGCGGGAACAGTTCGAAATGCTGAAACACCATGCCAACCCGCGCCCGCAGCTTCGGCAGGTTGACTCCCTTGTCGTGCAGATCGATGCCATCAACGCTGATCGTGCCACCTTGGAACGGCTCCAGCGCGTTGACGGTTTTGATCAATGTCGATTTGCCCGAGCCGGATGGGCCGCACACCACCACCACCTCACCGCGATTCACGTCGAGGCTGCAGCCCTTCAGCACCTGGAAGTGCGGGTTGTACCACTTGCTCACATCCTGCATGCGGATGACGGGAGCCGAAGCGTTCATGTTTGTCACCGGATGATGGCCACGCGCGTCTGCAAGCGGCGGACGGCCTGGGAGGCGAGGAAGCAAATCAGGAAATAGACCAGGGCGGCAAAGCAATACATCTCAACCAATCGCCCATCACGCTGGGCAATCTTGGAGGCGGCCCCGAGAAAATCGGTCAGCGACAGCACATAGACCAGCGAGGTGTCCTGAAACAGCACGATGGTTTGCGTCAGCAGCACCGGCAGCATGGTGCGCAATACCTGCGGCAGAATGATGTAGCGCATCGACTGCCCGCCGGTCATGCCGAGTGCCAAGGCCGCCGAGCTTTGGCCGCGTGCGACGGATTGAATGCCGCCGCGCATGATCTCGCTGAAATAGGCGGCCTCGAACATCACAAAGGTGAGCAAGGCGGAAGAGAAGCCGCCCACTTTGATCGGCCGGGGTGCGCCGGTCAGCCACTGGCCGAGATAGGGCACCAGGAAATAGAACCAGAAGATCACCAGCACGAGCGGCAAAGCGCGCATGAAATTCACATAGCCCGCAGCCACCATAGCCAACAGCTTGCCGCCGCTCAGCCGGGCAAGGGCGATCAACGTGCCCAGCACCAAGCCGCCCATCGCGGAGAGCACGGTGAGTGTGATGGTGAAGCTCATGCCGTCGCGCATCAGATAGGGTAAAGCACGCAGAATGGCGTCGAAGTCGAAATCGCTGAACATCGCTCACCCCGCCCCATAGCCAGGCAACCGCAACCGCCGCTCCAGCATCCGCATTGCCCAGGTGGCAGCGAGGTTGAGCAGCAGATAGATCACGGTGGCAGCGGTGAAGGCTTCAAACACCTGAAACGAGAATTCTTCCATCGCACGGGTGCGCGCGGTCAGTTCAGCAAGGCCGATGGTGAGTGCGACAGAGGAGTTCTTGATCGTGTTGATCAACTCACTCGTCAGCGGCGGCAGGATGATGCGAAACGCCATTGGCAGCAGCACATACCAATAGGTTTGCGGCAGGGTGAAGCCCAAAGCCGTACCCGCCGCCATCTGCCCGCGCGGCAGGGCGGCGATGCCGGTGGAGAGCTGAACGGCGACGCGGGCGGACATGAACAGGCCGAGCCCTAAGGCGCTGGTCCAGAACGGCGCATCCGGCATCTGCTTCAACCAATCGCCCCAGGCATCGGGCAGCAATTCCGGCAGCACAAAATACCACAGGAACAACTGCACCAGCAGCGGGATGTTCCGCAGAATTTCGATATAGGCACCGGAAATCCGCTGCGCGCCCGCATTGGGCAATGAGCGCAGCACGCCAAAAGCCGCGCCGACCACCAGGGCGATCACCCAGGCAATCGCCGAGACTTCCAGGGTGATGAGAAGCCCCGACCAGAGCATGTCGGCATAGCTGCCGGTGCCCTCGGGCGAGGCTTCCCAGAAGATTCCCCAATTCCAGTGATAACTCACGCGATCAATCCGTCGGTCGGATTAAGGCGCATAGCTGGCCGGGTCGGGGTTGTCCGAAGGCGTCTTCATCGCTTTGGCCATCGCAGGCGACAGCGGCAGGTTCATGTTGATGTTCTTGGGTGGGATCGGCTGCGTGAACCATTTGGCATAGGCCGCCGGGCCTTCGGTTTTGAAGAACGCTGCCGTGGTCTTGTCCACCAGCGCTTTGAAGGTCGGGTCGTCCTTGCGCAGCATGATGCCGTAAGGCTCAGGCTTGGAGAACGCTTCATCGCCGAGCGCAAACATCGCCGGGTTCTTCGCGCTCGCCACCAGACCGGCGATGATCACGTCATCCATCACAAACGCCGCCGCACGGCCGGTTTCCACCATCAGGATACCTTCGGCATGATCCTTCACCGGAACCACGGTGATGCCGAGCTTGCGATCCGCGTTCACCTTGTCGAGTTGGCCGATATTGGTCGAGCCCGCAGTGGAAGCGACGGTCTTGCCCTTCAGATCGTCAATCTTGTGCAGATTGGCGCTTTTCTTGCCCACGAACACAGACGCGGTGAGGAAGTGCGTGTTGGTGAAACCAACCTGCTTTTGCCGATCCACGTTGTTGGTCGTCGAGCCGCATTCCAGGTCGATGGTGCCGTTGGCCATCAGCGGAATGCGGGTGGCGGAGGTGACTGGGGTCAGTTCAACCTTGAGCGCGGGCAGGCTCAGTTCTTTCTTCACGGCATCGACGACGCGGGTGCAGATGTCCATCGCGTAGCCGACCGGCTTCTGGTTGTCGTCCAGATAGGAGAACGGGGCCGAGCTTTCGCGGTAGCCGAGCGTGATCGTTCCAGTTTCCTTGATCTTTTGCAGCGTGCCGCCATCGGCGCGGGCTTGATGCGGCAGCAGGGCGGCGAGGCCGATTGCTATACCGAAAGTGGTTGATAGAACACGAGGCGTGATACGCATGTGTGTCTCCGAGCAATGCCACAAAGGGTGGCGACAGGCGGTCATCGTGGCGCAGCCGCGATGAATGCGCGAGTCCCCTTTGCAACGAAAGGCGAATTTTCCGCTGGTGCGAGATGGCAGACGGACGCAGCCTCCAAGCAGACTGAAAACGAGGCCGAAGATGCGCGTATGTGTTCTCGGTGCCGGGGTGGTCGGGCTGGCCACCGCCTGGGCGTTGACCGAAGCGGGATGTGAGGTCGTCATCGTCGATGCGGCCAGTGCGGTGGGCACCGGGGCGTCGGCGGGCAATGGCGCGCAGCTTTCCTATAATTTCGTCGCCCCCTTCGCCGCCCCCGAAACGCTGTGGCATTTGCCCGCGTTGATGCTCGACAAGGCGGCCCCGGTGCGGATCAAGCCCCAGATGAATGGCGGCTTTCTGCGCTGGAATCTCGAATTCCTGCGCGCCTGCACCGGGCGGATGGTGCGCCAGACCACTGAAGCGCAACTCGCCCTCGCCGCCCTCAGCCGCGCCGAGTTGGATCGGCTAACCGCCACAACGGCGCTGAGTTTCTCCAGGCAAGCCAATGGCAAGCTGGTCGTCTATCGCGACAAAACCAGCTTCCAGACCGCACGTAGGCAGGCTGAGGCGCAGAAGGGGATGGGCACCGAGCAAATCGTGCTCGACGGGGTGCAGTGCCTGCGCGAGGAGCCCGGCCTGCGAATCTCGGCGGCGTTGCTGCAAGGCGGCGTGTTCACCCCGCGTGAGGAAGTCGGCGATTGCGCGGCGTTCTGCGAGGGATTGGCGGGCCAGTTGCGCGCGCGGAATACCGTGACGTGGCGGATGGGTGCCCCTGCCACGCCGGTGCTGCGCGATGGCAGATTGGTGGCGGTGCTGGCGGGCGGTGAGGAGATTGGCGCAGATCACTTCATGCTCTGCCTGGGCAGCGGTGCCGCTCGTTTCGCCCGCGCCTGCGGCTTCCGTCTGCCGGTGGAATCGATGAAGGGCTACAGCCTGACCCTGCGACCGCGCAACGACGCCGCGCGGCTGGTGCACTCCGTCACCGATGCCGACCGCAAAATCGTCTTCGCGCCGTTGGAGCGTGAGGGCGGGCAGGTGATTCGGGTGGCGGGGATCGCCGATCTGGTGGGCGAGGATCGGCGGATTGATGAAAAGCGGATGTCGATGGTGCGTCGCGGTGCCGCGGATGCGCTGGATGTCGATCTCGACTCAGACCCGATCGGCTGGGCCGGTCTGCGCCCTTGCACGCCGGACAGCCGCCCGTTGATTGGTGCCTCGCCGGTGGCGGGGCTGTTCCTCAACACCGGACATGGCGCGCTCGGCTGGACACTGGCATGCGGCAGTGCGCGGCTGGCGGTGGATATGTTGATGCAGCGCCCGCCCGTATTGGACGGCGCGCCGTTCTCACCGAAGCGGTATTCGTAGCGGGGGATAAATGAGGGTTGAACCAATATCACCGCGTCATTGCAAACGGAGCGCAGCAATCCAGCGCTGAGGTGCGGCACTCGCGGTGGATTGCTGCGCTGCGCGCGCAATAACGGTTTGAGGGGGCAAGTTTCACCGCAAAACGATCATACTTTAAGCGGCCGCCCGCTTTTTCTCGCTCAACACGGCCAGCAGCGCATCGACCAGCGCATCCATCATCGCATCCGTATGCAACGGCGTCGGCGTCAGGCGCAGGCGTTCGCTGCCGACCGGCACGGTGGGGTAGTTGATCGGCGTGGCATAGATCGCGAAGCGGTCCATCAACTCACGGCTGACTTCCTTCACCCGCACCGCATCGCCCACATGCACCGGCACGATATGGCTGACGGACGGGATCACCGGCAGACCGGCGTCACGCAATTTGGCCTTCAGCGTCTCGGCACGCTCGAAGATCGCTGCTCGGCGTGCGCTGTCTTGGCGGACATGGCGCACACTCGCCAAGGCGGCCGCAATCGTGGTCGGCGGCAGCGAGGTGGTGAAAATGAAGCCCGAGGCCGAGGAGCGGATGAAATCGACGATCTCGCTATCGGCAGCGATGTAGCCGCCATGGCAGCCAAAGCCCTTGGCCAGCGTGCCCTCGATGATATCAACACGATGCGCCACATGGTCACGCTGCGACACGCCACCACCCTCGGCGCCATACATGCCAACCGCATGCACCTCGTCCAGATAGGTCAGCGCGCCGTATTTTTCGGCGATGTCGCAGATGCCGCCAATGTCGGAGATATCGGCATCCATCGAATACACACTCTCAAACACCACCATTTTCGGCGCATCGGCGGGGGCGGCGGCGAGCAGGCGTTCGAGATCGGCGAGATCGTTGTGCTTCCAGATATGCACGGTCGCGGGCGCGCCCTTCACACCGGCGATCATCGAGGCGTGGTTCTTCTTGTCGGAGAAGACATGCCAGTTCGGGTAGCTGCGCAGAATGGTGGACAGCGTGGCTTCGTTGGCAACATAGCCCGAGGTGAACAGCAATGCGGCCGATTTGCCGTGCAGGCTGGCCAGTTCGCGTTCCAGCGCTTCATGCAGATCGGAGGTGCCTGCGATATTGCGCGTGCCACCAGCACCGGCGCCCATTTCCTGGGCTGCCTTCACGGCGGCGTCGATCACCACCGGATGCACGCCCATCGCCAGATAATCGTTGGACGACCACACCGTCACATCGTGCTTGGTCTCGCCTTCGCCGATGGTGAAGACCGGAAAGCGGCTGGCGGATTTGCGCAGCGGCTGGAAATTCCGGTAGCGCCCTTCGGCGCGGATGCGGGCAAGGCCGTCACGGCAGGCGGTACGGAACGGGTGCATCTGGTCTCTCTCTCGGGCCGGTCGAACGCGCATGCTCCCTGCGCGTCAGATTGATCCAGTTTTATTAGCAATTCATGAACTGCGGGCGAAGACCCTCGCATCCACATGTCAGCGAATTCACTGAACGTAGATACGCAACTCGCGCGGCGACGCACCTTGATCTTGCGCAATGCCGATATGTATCCGGGAGGGAGAAATGCCGCGTTCGGCGATTTCATGCGCAATGGCAATCGCGTGCCGTTGTATCGCCTCATCCGGCTGCCCGTTCGGGCGGACAGCGGCGAGGATTTCGAACGACACGTCCTGCTTGCGCGCATAGGCCGCATCCACCGCCGCATCCAAAGCTGCCATGGGTGGGTCGGACGGGCTGTCATAGGAAATCACCACCAAAGCCCGGCGCGGCAAAGCGAGCGGAGCGCCGGTGACAGGGGCGGATGGCGGCTCGAATGCCCGCTGGTCGATCAACCGCAAGTAAGGCGGAGCGTCGGGGGCGGGCACACAGCCAGACAGCAGCGCGCCGGTGAGCAGCGTGCCGAAAACGCGCAGACATGCAGAGAGATGGCGGGCCATAGCGCAAACTCGCAGGAAGCTCTGCATCAGGCAAGCAGCGCCTGGGCACTGCCGGGGGCAAAGGGGAAATGCCACAGCAAATGGTCTGGCCGTTCATCAAAATTCGGGCGGTCAAATGCGGTCGGATACCAGGTGCTGGAGGCAATCGCGGTGATCAGATCACGCCGCACATAATTCACTTCCAGCGTCTCCGGGCAGGCAAAGCCGCCCACCAGGCCCGCAATGCCAAAATTGTTGCCGTGCACATGCACCGGCACGAAATCGGCGGCCAGTTTGGACAGCATGTGGTGGGCGAGGGCGCCGAAATCAGGCTCGGCCAAGGCCAGCATGGTGTGCAACTCGATGGTGATCTGGGCGAAACGCCGCAAACTCTGCGGGCTGGCAGCGGCGAGTGACTCCCATTCCGCCCCCTCGACATCAATCTTCAGCACCGGATCGGCCCCGGTTTGCGGCAGCAGGGCGATGAGGTCGTCCAGGCTGCGCAACACGCCATTCTCGGCGGTCTGTGCGGCGATGCCGAGCTTGTGCCAGACGAAATTCGCGTGGGTGGCGGGCAGTTCGTCCACCGTGTGGTCGAACATCACGATCTTGTGCCCCTGCCGCGCCAATTCCAGATCGAAGCTGACATCAGGGCCGACGCCCAGGCTGAGGATCGGCTGGTCTGGGGTGAGCAAATCCGCCAGAACATAGCCGCCATCGCCATCGCCGCCGATGCGGCGTTTGCCCACGCCCTGCATGTCTGCGGGCACCAGCAGGCGGAGAACCTCATAGACGCGACGTTGCGCGTCGGCGGTCACGGATGGAGTGGCGGGATTCGGATTCGGGCTGGAGTTGGGCTTTCCAGGCGCGATGTTTCCGTTAAGATCACGCATCAAGGCCTCCACGCAGTTGCGGTCTGTGGTGCCGATTGGGATCGCCTGGGTCAAGCTTTGATCGCTCGCGCGCCCGATGATGTCACGTTTTGCCACTTCGCACAGGTCCGCTCCAACCGCGCGGCACTTGTCGGGGCGGCGGTGTAATTATACAGGGAGGCCCGAGAAAAGGAGTGCGCAATGGCGTCGATTGCTGAGATCACGGGTGACAACCCCGCTTTGGCCGCTCAGGCCGCCATTCTCGCCCGGCCGATCACGCCTGAACGGCGGATGGCGGACGCTATTCGTGCGCTGGCCATTGATGCGGTGCAGAAGGCGAATTCCGGCCACCCCGGTATGCCGATGGGCATGGCCGATGTGGCAACGGCGCTGTGGACCCGCTTTCATAAATTCGACGCCGCCGACCCGCGCTGGCCGGATCGTGACCGCTTCGTGTTGTCCGGCGGTCATGGCTCGATGCTGCTCTACGCCTTGCTGCATCTGACCGGCCATGCCGGGATGAGCATCGAGGATTTGAAAAATTTCCGCCAACTGCACTCCCCCGCCGCCGGGCATCCGGAATATGGCGAGCATCCGGCGATTGAAACCACCACCGGCCCGCTTGGCCAGGGCTTGGCCACGGCTGTTGGCATGGCGTTGGCAGAGCGTCTGCTCGCCGCCCGTTTCGGCAAATCCCTCGTCGATCATCGCACTTGGGTGACGTGTGGCGATGGCGATTTGATGGAAGGCATCAGCCAGGAAGCCATCAGCATTGCCGGGCATTTGAAGCTGAACAAGCTGACCGTGCTGTGGGATGACAACGCGATCAGCATCGATGGCGATGTGGCGCTGTCCTCCTCGGAAGATCAGCTCAAGCGCTTTGCCGCTTCGGGCTGGGCGACCAAAAAGGTGGATGGGCACGATCCGGTGCAGATAGCCGCCGCCATTGCGGCTGCCATGCGCTCCACCAAACCGACATTGATTGCCTGCAAGACGATCATCGGCTTCTCCGCCCCCACCAAAGCCGGCACCGCCGCCTCGCATGGCGCACCGCTCGGTGGCGATGAGGCGCAGGCCGCCAAGGCTGCGATGGGCTGGAACCATGCGCCGTTCGAAGTGCCGGAAGGGGTTGCCGATGCGTGGCGTGAGGCTGGCAGCCGTGGCGCTTCTGCCCGGCGCGCTTGGCTGAAGCGTCTGGCGCATCACCCGATGCGCGCCGAATTCGAGCGCGTGATGGCGGGCAAGCTGCCGGAGAATTTCCACGAAGCCGTGGCGGCTCTGCGCGCCGATATTGCCGAGAAGAAGCCCAAGCTGGCCACCCGCCAATCGAGCCAGAAGGCGCTTGAGGCGCTGGTGCCTGCGGTGCCTGAAATGATCGGTGGCTCGGCCGATCTGACCGGCTCGAACCTCACCCTGGTCAAGGGCATGGGGTTTGTCACGCCGGGCAATTTTGGCGGCCGTTACATCCATTACGGCATCCGCGAATTCGGCATGGCGGCGGCGATGAACGGCATGGCGCTGCATGGCGGCGTGATTCCGTATAGTGGCACGTTCTTCGTGTTCACCGATTATATGCGCTCGGCCATCCGTCTGGCGGCGCTGATGCGCATCCGGTCGATCCATGTGCTGACGCATGACAGCATCGGCCTGGGCGAAGACGGCCCGACGCATCAGCCGGTGGAGCATCTGGCCAGCCTGCGGGCGATGCCTGGCGTTCTCACCTTCCGTCCGGCGGATGCGATGGAAACCGCCGAGTGCTGGGAACTCGCCTTGCGGCGCAATGATGGTCCGAGCCTGCTCGCTCTGTCCCGCCAGGGTCTGCCGACTTTGCGCACCGATACTGGCGAAAACCGCTCGGCCCGCGGTGCTTATGTGCTGGCGGAAGCCGACGGTCCGCGTCAGGCGACATTGATTGCCACCGGCTCGGAAGTGGCAATCGCCATGGAGGCCCGCGCCGCGCTGGCGGCGGAGGGGGTGGCCGTTGCTGTGGTGTCGATGCCGTGCTGGGAGCTGTTCGCCCAGCAGGATGACAGCTATCGCGCCCAGATCCTGGGCGGTGCGCTGCGTGTGGGCGTTGAGGCGGCGTGTTCCTTTGGCTGGGAGCGCTGGCTTGGCAATGACGGTGTGTTCATCGGACTGGACACATTTGGGGCTTCCGCACCGATTGACGTTCTTTACAAGCATTTCGGCATCACGCCGGAGGCGATTGCGGCCGCCGTCAAGCGCCGTCTGGCTGTTTAAAAAAACTCGGGAGTAGTCATCATGGCTGTCAAAATCGCCATCAACGGCTTCGGCCGCATCGGTCGTCTGGTGCTGCGCGCCATCATTGAATCCGGCCGCACCGACGTCGTGCCGGTTGCCATCAACGACCTCGGCAGCGTCGAAGCCAATGCCCATCTGCTGCGCTATGACAGCGTGCATGGCCGCTTCCCCGGCGAAGTTGTGGTCAATGGGCAGGACATCACCATTCACCACAATGGCCGCACCTATGGCCCGATCACCGTCTCCGCTGAGCGCGACCCGACCAAGGTGCCGTTCCAGGGTGTGGACGTGGCGATGGAATGCACCGGCATCTTTACCTCCAAGGAGAAGGCGACCGCGCTGATCACCGCCGGTGCGCGCAAGGTGCTGATCTCGGCACCTGGCGAGAATGCTGATGCCACCATCGTGTTCGGCGTGAACGAAAAGACGCTTACCAAGGATATGACGGTCGTCTCGAACGCCTCCTGCACCACCAATTGCCTCGCCCCGGTGGCGAAGGTGCTGCAAGACAATTTCGGCATCGTGCGCGGCTACATGGTCACAATCCACTCCTACACCGGCGACCAGCCGACGTTGGACACGCTGCACAAGGACCTGCATCGCGCCCGCGCCGCTGCCATCAACATGATCCCGACCTCCACCGGTGCGGCCAAGGCCGTGGGCCTGGTGATGCCGGAACTGGCAGGCAAGCTCGATGGCACCGCCATCCGCGTGCCGACCCCGAACGTGTCGCTGGTCTCGCTCGACGTGGTGCTGAACAAGTCGGTGACGAAGGAAGAAGTGAATGCCGCGATGAAGGCAGCTTCGGAAGGCGCGCTGAAGGGCATTCTTGGCTACAACACCGAGAAGCTGGTGAGCTCTGACTTCAACCATGTCCCGGCCTCCTCCACCTTCGACGCCACGCAGACCGCCGTGGTTGATGGCGGGCTGGTGCGCGTGATGAGCTGGTATGACAACGAATGGGGCTTCTCCAACCGTATGTCCGACACCGCCGCTCTGCTCGGCAGCCTGTAATCTGCTTCAATAAGCGCCCGGCCCGCACAGCCGGGCGCTTCGTTTTTTGGCTATAATGGGAAAGTCTTAAATATGTCTTACCGTACGCTTGATGGTCTCGATGTTGCTGGCAAGCGCGTGCTGCTGCGTGCCGACCTCAACGTGCCGGTGCGTGACGGCAAGATTACCGACCTCACCCGCATCGAACGCCTCTCCCCCACCATCCGCGAATTGGCGGATAAGGGTGCGAAGGTGATCGTGTGCAGCCATTTCGATCGACCGAAGGGCAAGCGCGTGCCGGAAATGTCGCTGGCCCCGATGGCCGCCGCGTTGGCCGAAGTGCTGGGCAAGCCGGTCGCATTTGCTGCTGACTGCATCGGCGCGCCTGCCGCCGAAGCCGTGGCCAAGCTCGCCCCCGGTGACGTGCTGGTGCTGGAAAACACCCGCTTCCACGCCGGCGAAGAGAAGAACGACCCGGAAATGGCCAAGGCTTTGGCCGCCAATGCCGATATTTTCGTCAACGACGCCTTCTCCGCCGCCCATCGCGCGCATGCTTCCACCGAGGGCGTGGCGCATCTGCTGCCGTCCTATGCCGGTCGCTTGATGCAGCGCGAATTGGAGGCGCTGACCTCCGCCCTTGGCCATCCGGTGCGTCCGGTGATGGCGATTGTCGGCGGCTCGAAGGTGTCCACCAAGCTCGACCTGCTCGGCAACCTTGTCGGTCGGGTTGACGTGCTGGTGATCGGCGGTGCGATGGCCAACACCTTCCTGTCCGCTGAGGGAATTTCTGTCGGCAAATCCTTGCAGGAGGCCGACATGCACGCCACGGCACTTGAGATCGTCGCCAAGGCGAAGGCAGCGGGCTGCGAGATCGTGCTGCCGGTCGATGCCGTCACCGCCACTGAATTCCGCGCCAATCCGCCAATCAAGACGGTGAAGGTGACGGAAATTCCGGCTGATTCGATGATGCTTGATGTGGGTCCGGCGACGGTTGCAGCGCTGATCGCCAAGCTGTCGAGCGTGAAGACGCTGGTGTGGAACGGCCCGCTCGGTGCCTTCGAAACCGCGCCCTTCGACTCAGCGACGGTGGCTCTGGCCCACGCCGTGGCGGCGGCGACGCAATCGGGTGCATTGCTCTCGGTGGCGGGCGGCGGCGACACCGTCTCGGCCCTGCGTCATGCCGGCGTATCCGAGCAGATGAGCTATGTCTCCTCGGCTGGCGGTGCGTTCCTGGAGTGGATGGAAGGCAAGACCCTCCCCGGCGTCGCAGCCCTCGAAGGCTGACACCGATATTTATCTTTTTTTGAGACTCTGGACATGGAAAGAGAATAATATCATTCTCTTTCCATGCGCCCGTTAACCCATTCTCAATCTTTCGATGCCACGGTGAGCCGTATGATCTCCAACGGTTCCCTCGCGGCGTTTTCCGCCGCCGTTCTGAACGGCAGCACGCAGGTCTCCGGCGTGCGTCCGATGCCCGCATCCACGGCGTCCCGCGCCCCTGCGCAGGCAGCGCCGGGCGGAGGATCTCGGCCCGCACCTGCGGTTTCGCCATTGCAGCCCGCACCTGGTCAGCCTTTGCCGCGTGGGTCGCTGCTGGATCTCTCAGTGTAGCTGTCTGCGGCAGGCACTGGCTCGACGATTTCAAGAGCTGGGGCAGGTTTGCCTTGTCTTCGCCACAGGCGAGGCGCATCTGTTGAGTGATATGACGGTGTTGCTCAACATTCGGTGGACCTATTTTTGGTGCGCGCTTTGCTTGGTGCTCAGTGGCGCGCACGGTGCTTTGGCGCAGCAAGCGGTGCCGGAGATTCTGCGCAAGGATTATGGCAGCTTGTTTTTGCTGCCCATCAATCCCCACCCCCTCATCCCGCTCAATCAGACCGCTGCCCCGGTACCGGATCAGGATGCGCGTGCGCCGAATATTCCGGTGCAGCGTTTGGGAATTGGGCCGGTGTTTGGTGGCGCGCCAACCGGATATCGCGGCGAAAGCTTCACCTCCGGCTCCACCACCAATCCCGGACTGCGTGAACTGCGCATGCCGCTATCTGGTTTTGCGTTGCGACTGCATCTGGATTGATCACGCTGGACGCCGCTTGCGGCTTTACGCCTGACCGGAACTGCGCGAGCTTGTCATTATGCTCAATGCCCTGACCCTGTTGGTGGTCTGCCAGTTTATCGGCGAGATCACCGCCCGCTTTCTCAACCTTCCGCTGCCTGGGCCGGTGATCGGCCTAGTGCTGCTGCTGCTCTGGCTGCTGTGGCGGGATGGTCCGAATGCCGAGTTGGAGACCACCGGCAATTGGCTGCTGCGCCATTTTGGGCTGCTCTTCGTCCCGGCGGGGGTGGGGGTGATCAACCAGTTGGATGCGCTGCGAGAGAATTGGCTGGCGCTGGTGGTGGCAATTCCGGTGTCCACCTTTGCCGGGCTGATCACCACCGCCTGGGTGATGCAGCGGCTGTCCGGCCCGGATGAGGAAGGCTGAGCGATGGAAAAAATTTTCCATCTCTGGGTCTACCTCGAAACCACCCCCTTGCTCGGGCTGGGCATCACGCTGGTGGTCTGGCGGATAGCCAATGTGCTGGCATCGCGCATGGGCGGCTCTTCGTTGGCCAATCCGATGCTGTTGTCGGTGGCGATGCTGGC